>OJJX01000564.1_pt1 | contig 16559 bp, 7 predicted proteins | sample 1596411 | NCBI WGS metagenome assembly OJJX01 (sample SAMEA4350136, study PRJEB24818) | metagenome | biome: human; feature: gut; material: faeces | place: Denmark | collected 2013-09 | reverse complement strand
GTAGTGGAAAGGCTTAACTTTGTGTTGCAGGATTGTCCAAAAGGAGTTTGAACTCTGCTTTTTAAGTTTTGATTTTGTTGAAAAAGGTTTTAAATTTCTCCAATATGCCCTAATTAAGGCATATTGGAGAGAATGAGGACTATTCCCAATTCGGATTTTGATTAAATTTAATCATCAAGTCCATGTCTCTTTGTGGAATGGGAAATAGTTCATGCTTACCTTTTACAGTATGTCTGTAAACAACATAATTAAATTCAGTTTCCGCAGTCCACCAGTTAAGCAAATCATTGTATGTTTTTTGAATAGTTTCATAATATATTCCCCAGCGGATTAAATCCATGCGGCGGTGTCCTTCAAAAGCCAGCTCATAAGCTCTTTCTTGATAGACTGCTTTACGAAAATCTTCTTCATTTAAATCTTTTAAATCACAAATACTCGTCTTACTAGGATTACCAAATCCACGACGGCGCACCATATTGATCGCTTCATAAGCTTCATCAGTAGGTCCATGTTTCCATTCATTCAAAGCCTCTGCGTAAAGTAAAAGTACATCTGCATAACGTAGGAAATACCAATTAACATTTGATTTATCGTTATTGATTAATTTACTGGTGGTTACATATTTTTCAATGTCCCATTTAGCAGGTGTATAATTTTGTTTTTCTTTTTGTCCTTTAGTGGGGTCTTTGTCTTTTTCTTTAGCAGAATAATCGGTATCATTTTTTCCTTTTGTCCAAAGTACTTTATCATCATCGTATTTATAATTGGCAACGGAAAGAGCGCAGCGTAAGTCTTGAGGATGTTCACGCCATTCTGTTACGAAAGTATGCACCACTTTCACATTTCCTGCGCAACTTCCACGCTGTCCTGCGATTGATGTGGTTTTAACTCCATTCCATTTTCCAATACGGCCTACAGGGTCACTGTTTCCTGAAACGGTAGGGGAGTAAAATGATATTTCGATCAAGCTTTCTGTTGGGTCCCAAACCCCGTTACAAGTGTTTTTCCATAATTGTTCGTAATCAGATAGAAGAGCATGTTTGCCGGATTCTATTAAAGTACGCGCGGTTTTAGCGGCTTCTTCCCATTTTGACTCATCATATACAGGATATCCTGCCCATGTGGCGTAAACTTTTGATAATAAGCCTAGAGCAGCCCCCCTGGAAAAACGATAGCTGTTATCGATGCGGTATTGGTCATCTTGTGCATAGGGCAGTATTCTACTAGCGTAAAGCAGGTCATCTTCGATGAATTCATACACTTTTTCCGGTTTTACTTGAACAAATGTTCTTGGATCTTGTTTCGACATTTCTGTATTGGTCATAAGAGCAATATTACCATATCTGCGCACTAATTCAAAGTAAAACATAGCTCTTAAAGCTCTTGCTTCAGCTATATATAAAGTGGCCAATTGACGGTCGGTATCTGAGTATGTATTTATTTTGCTTGAGATTCTTTCTAGAAAATCATTCGCATTATAGACACCGGCATACAAAGATGACCAAGTAGTTTGTACTTCCGATTGAGTGGTAGGAAATGCATTGGCTGGTATGATACGATAGTTCTCCGTACTATTTCCTTCTGCCTGCTCCATATCTGTTCCTAAATTAAACAATATAGATAAATGATAGCCATATTGTCCATCTTCTATGGTTGAACGATAAACACCTTGTAATACAATCTCTGCCTCTTTAGCATCTCGCATAAAGTTTTTCTTTTCTACATCGGTGCTGGTTTCTTCGTCTAATGTGCAAGAATTAAAAGGTAATGCACATATTACTGATATTGCTATATAGTATAGAATCTTTTTCATTGTACTTAATTTATTATTAAAATTGAATATCAAGCCCAAAAGTAAATACTTTACTCTTTGGATATGCACCCCAATCTAGTCCAGGAGTCATCGGATTGCTCCCTGCTGTACTTACTTCCGGATCATAACCACTATATCCTGTAACACAGAATAAGTTTTGTCCTGTAGCATAAACACGAAGTCTGGATACATAGAATTTACTTGTCCATTTTTTAGGTAAAGTATAACCTAATGTTATATTTTTCAAACGAAGGAATGAACCGTCTTCTACAAAACGTGAATAGACATCATTGGTAATGTATCCATTATATAAAGGTACTTTATTGGATGCATTGGTCGGACTCCAGCGATCCGCTACTTCAGCCAGCATATTTCTACGTCCGCTTCTTGATTGAGTTGAATATAGACGGGTTGCATTATAAACGTCATTGCCGTAATTAAATTGTAGCATGAAACTGAAGTCAATCCCTTTATAATTTAGTGTATTGGTGATACCTCCATACCATTTGGGGATTGCAGAACCGATGACAGTACGGTCTTTGGTTGTAATTTTACCATCTCCGTCTTGATCTTTATATTTTACTACACCCGGTCTTAAAGGCTCTTTTGTACTATAGCGCGGGTCATTAACGACTCCGTCTTTTAAATACAATGTAGGATCGCCTGGTTTTGTGTAAAAATCAGAACTTTGGTAGATCCCATCAAACTCATATCCATAGATCAATCCTAAAGATTCACCGACTTTGGCTATGTAATCATATGCGGTGAAGTTGCTGTCGAATCCGGAACGTGCATACATCGCATCTACACCGGAAGCAAGTGACTTTAATGTGTTTTTGATAAATGATATATTAAAGTTCGTATTCCAAGTAAAATCTCTTGTTTGTATGTTAATACTGTTCACATTTAATTCAAATCCTTTATTTTGGATCTTACCAATGTTCTGCATTTGTGAGTTAAAACCTGTAATGTGTGCAAGTGATTGAGCTAGCAAGAGGTCTTTTGTGTTTTTGATAAAGAAGTCTGCTGTAATATTTAGGCGACTATCAAAGAAACCAAGATCTACACCTAAGTTCACGGTATTGGAACCTTCCCATTTCAGGTTAGCGTTTTTGAGTTGTTTCGGTGTCAATACCGTTACTGTATTATTACCTACTCCATATTTACTGGCTTCATATAAATCTAATGATAAATAGTTTGAAATACGGTCATTACCGACAGTACCCCAACCGAAGCGAACTTTAAAGTTTGACAACCATTTTATATCTTTCATGAATGCTTCTTCAGAAACACGCCAAGCAGCTGAGAAAGAGGGAAAGTATCCCCATTTATTCTTTTGGGAGAATACAGTAGAACCATCTGCACGTATTGTCGCTGTTAATAAATAGCGATTGTCATAATTATAGTTACCACGGGCGAAGAAGGATAGTAGCATCTTGTCACTATAGCTGGAGCTCACTTTACTAGGAGTAGCTCCGATGCCTAAATTGTCATTGCCCAGATTATCAAATGGGAAATCCATCGCTTCTCCTAATAGATATTCGCTGCTTTTGAATGAAACTTCATGGCCTAACATCACATCATAAGTATGTTTTTTAATCTTTTGTTTCCATGTGAGGTTATTATAATTAGTCCAACGTACGTCGCGTCCCATTTGAGTTCGGCCATACGGCTTTTCTCCATTACGATATGCTTCTTTAGAACCTGTTTTGTAAAAAATGTCAGTTCTGCTGTCAGTTGTATTATAGGTACCAGCTGTCTTAAATGTTAATCCTTTAATAATTTGCCAGGTAACAGATGCATTGGCTGACCACATTTCTCCACGTTTATCATTAGTAACGGATTCGGTTTGCATGACAGGATTGACTTGCGCAAGGCTTTCTCCAGTCTCTAGCATTTCAGGGTCAATAGCAGAATTTAATAATTCTTCATCTGTCAGCTTCAGACCACCTGTTGGACGTGCACTTAGAATTTGTGCTAACATATTAAAACGTCCGGAGTCTGCGGAAGTTCCCACACCTTTACGGTTCGTTTGTGCGTAATTAACAGTTGTATCAAAAGTGATGTTTTTTGTTATCTTTTGATTAAAGCGAATTTTACCTGTCGTTTTATCAAATCCACTATTCTTAAAAATACCATTTTCAATATAACGGGAAAATGAAGCTGTATATTTGGTATTATCACTACCGCCTGAGATGGATAGATTATGGTCTTGTGACCATGTCGGATTGAAAGTCTCTTCTTGCCAGTCTACTCCTTTCATTCCGATATAATCTTCCGCTGATTGATAAAGATAAGGAATTCCATTATCATCATTTCCTGATTTATAGTAGGAATTTGCATATTCGGTTTTTATTTCTCCTTGCAATTTAACGAATTCATAAGGAGAAAGTACATCTAACATTTTTGAAATCTTACGATAACTTGCAGAGCCGTTGTAGTTAATTACAGGGCGTCCTACTTTACCTGACTTGGTGGAAACCATAACCACCCCATTGGCTGCGCGCGCACCGTAGATAGCGGCAGAGGAGGCATCTTTTAAAACTTCTATAGATTCAATATCGGAGTTCGATAAATAATCGATATTATCTACTTGAAAACCATCTACGATATAAAGTGGAGAAGCATCTCCTGTTAAAGTACCTACACCACGGATGTTGATATTAAATCCAGCTCCCGGTGTACCGTCAGTTTGGGTAATTTGTACTCCGGCAATTTGTCCTCCTAAAGCCCCCATAACAGAACTGCTTTTATAGCCTTCAATGTCTTTGGAAGCGACGGATGCAACAGAACCTGTCAAATCACCTCGCTTCATGGAACCATATCCGACAACAACAACTTCGTCTAAAGTTTTATTATCTGGTACCATTTTAACATTCATAGGAGATTGTCCGGTATATTTAATCTCTTGGGTTTTATATCCAATATATGAGAAAGATATTATTGAACCTTTTGAGGTTGTTAACGTAAAGTTTCCGTCGAAGTCAGTAATAGCTCCAGTAGATGCACCTTTTACCATAACTGTTGCTCCGATAAGCGGAGTGTCTGTTTCATCTACAACAACACCTTTTACAGTTATATTCTGGGCTTGTAGGCTGATTGTGAAAATCAGTGCTAAGAGGGTGATATACCCTCTTAGTTTTATTGATTTAGTGATTGTATTATACATAGTTAATGATGTTTTGCTCATTATTTAATAAATTTTTTGTCAAACCATATAATGATAGGTGCTATTTTCTTTCCATCTTTTAATAAATCTCCGGTTTCTTTTGTATCAACGGTGACATTTGTAAGGAAAGTCATTTCTCCAACCATAATTCCATTAGCATATTCTCCTTTACTATTTTTCCAGATATTCGGACTGATATGTATAGTCAGGTCATTAGGAACGACATAGGCTAATGCTACGGATAGTCTATCCGATTGATTAGGTAATTTCTTACTATGGCTCATATCGTATACGCTGCCGTAATATGACATCGGATTTCTAGACCCGGTTGATAGTTTTATATCCATAGCTTTATAATATGTAGTCCATAGTTCATTTAAGAATGAACCGGCAGTTGCGGGTGCTCCTTTTACTAAAGTACCTTCTGTGGGATAGTAGTTAAATGAACGGCGGTAATCTAATGCGAAATTAGAAGTTGTAGTTGTTCCGTTAACTGTAACCAACGGAACAGTTGAATTACCACCATTTTTAGGATCAGCTTGGAAGACAAAAGGATTATAATGGATATGTACTCCATTATTTGCTTTTAAGTCATAATGAATAAATACAAGAGTTGTTTGAGATATCTGGCTATCTTTATCTGTTCCGGCTGTTGCTGTAACATAACAAAATCCTATTGTATTTGCTTTGACTCCCTTGTTATCTGCGGGCCATGTAGCTTCTTGATTGAAACTGATTTTTCCTGTATTGCTATCGATTGTTAAGTTGTCGCATTTATTTCCGTTCTTGATGCTCCATGCGACCGATACATCCCCTTTAAGCCCTGTTTGTGGACTTGGGAAAGTGAAGCCTTTTAATGTAGCATCCGCATTAGCTTCATTATCTTCTGTAATTCTAAATTGATTAGCATTATTTTCTTCTGGTACATCAATGTTGTTTCCATAACGAATATCAGTGAAGTAATTAGGATTCTCAATGATATTCAGAGTAAATGTTGCATCTGCAGGATTTTCTGCGTTTTTAGAGTTAGTAGCTCTCACGGTAAGTGAATAATTTCCTTGTGGAATAGTATTCCCTTTTTCTACAGAGATTGTTCCAGTTTGGGCGTCAAATTCTATCTGCCCCTTTAATGCATCCGGTTCATTAATCAAGCTGAATTGGATATTATCTCCTTTCAACCCTTCCTTAGGATTAATGGTGAACTTTGAATATTGATATTTATCAATACTTGTTTCATATTCGAATCCTGAAATTGGCTCAATATATTCTACGACTTGTAGTGTAAATGCATTATTGAAATCTTCTTCTCCAAAATTGTTTTTAACATGTATTGAGATGACATAGTTATTCCCACTTTGCAATCCGTGGTCTTTGTCAACGGAAAGAACTCCGGTAGTTGGATCTATTTTAATTTTATCTGTTGTAGGGGTAATATTTTTTATAGAATATTCTATTCCTTCTAATGAACCTTTAAGTGCAGGCGCATTACTCTGAAATGAGGTCTTTCCACTTTTGTCGTTTTCAGCTTCTAGCATATCTTCGTTAGGAGTGTACTCCAAACCAAAAGGTGCTGACGTGACATTTATTTCTAGTGCATTCTCAAATATTCCTTCATCTTCAGAAGAAGCTCCGGTTGTTAGTTTTAATGAGATATTATAAATACCGGGAAGAAGTGCTGCGCTACCTTTGATAATACTTATTTTTCCACTTTTAGTGATGTCGAAGTATTTTGAATAGTCACTTTTGGCTATCTCATAGTTGGTAATGGTTACATGATCTCCATCTGTCTTGACTTGCGCTGTTGGTAGTTCTACTTCACTTGTTTCATCAATAATATCATTATATTTGACTTGGAGTTTGTTGGGTTCCACTGTAATTCCATCGGGGACGGCCTTCAAGAAGTTTATTTCTACAATATCTTTAAATTCATAATAATTCCCTCCGGATATGCATGATATGGATAATTTATATAGGCCAACTTGCATATCTTTGGTGCTATTTATAGATATGAATCCATCATTAGGGTCGATAGTAAAACAATCTCCGGAATAGGCTTCACCTTTTAAAGTTACTTTGGTTATAGCAAAATCAGAAGGTGTATTTCCTTTATAAGTTGGGCTACTAATTCTTCCACTCATCGAAGGACCTATATCAGTCATACCTGAGTAGAATATTGTGAATTTAGTAGAATCGGTAGTTTCTGTATCATCACAAGATGTATAAACTACACTCATTATAACTATCATCAGACTCATTATAAGCCTTGATTTGGTTTTTAATAATGCATGTTTCATTTCTTAGATATATTAATTAAGTGTGTATGATAAATTATATTCTTTATTATCAATAATTACTTTTACTGATGTTCCATTTGCATGGAATGTTCCAGCGGCTTCATCATCTGCTATATCTGTAAATGTGGCTGTCATGTTGATGTTTGCTGCTTCCGCGCCATCATTAATTGGATAAATTATGCTAATGAATCTTGCAGCACCATTTACTATTTTAGGTTTACGTATGGTAACTTGATAACCTTTACGTTCGGTTTTTTGTCCTATATCATTAGAAGTATTAGTCGTTTTTACGGATGCGCTATAATCGTTGGCTGTTTCAACAAAGGTTCTAAGCATGATATTGTTATTGTCGCTAAAAGCCGTATGTGCACCGTAAATATGGCTGTCTTTTTGTCCTTCGTCTATTACGACATCGCTCGATGCGTTTTCAATAGGACATAAATGAAAATTCACATTGATGTTACTGTTATGGTCTGCTGTGGTATCATATCCTTCATCTACTATCACAAAGAACTTTTGATTAACAAAAAATACAGAACGGCGATGGGTCAAATTCAGATGTTTTTCACCTGAAACAGTATATGTCGGATTTTCAGTAACCAAGACATCGTAGGATGTTGCTTCATCCGTCTTTGTTGTTAATTGAAGCAATTTCCCTTTCATACTATCATCAGGTATTGTTTTACTCATTATGGTTAACGTGTTATGTCTGGCTGTTCCGCGATAGGTCTCTCTATCGCTCCCACTGTATGCGTATGACCCTGCGTCAGGGAAGAAATTACGTCCTTTTTTATATAAACTAAATGTACCGTTATCTGGTTGACAGTGATATTTATTATTAGGATTATTGTTGTTTTTTAGGATCATCATCATAGATTGGTCATCCCATTTATTACGCAGAATATAATATCCTCCATTTGTATAAGCTTTTTGTAAATAAGTAGGTGTGGATCCACTTTGCCTTTCTGAAGCCATCCATTGTATTTCTTGATCATCCGGGAACATTTCTGCATACTTTTTGAAATTTTTAATAAGTACACTTTTTCCTAAACGACTGGAACGGGTATCATTAAAGTTTTCTACACTGTAATTAGGATAAGTGATATCCATGACAAAATGAGCTGGTAATTTTAACTTCTCAAGGTATCCTGCCGGAAATCCGCCAGCTTTATTATTTAATTGAGCTACTCTGTAAGTTTCATAAAAATCAGAGATGGCACCAACGTGGTAGCTAATGTCAAATTCGTAATGTACTCCATCTGCAAGGAACTGTTTATCTATTTGTTCTCCTAGTTTCTGAGAACCTTCTGATAGCCATTCATTGGCATTCTTGAACTCAGGCATAAGTATGCCTGCCATTGCTACAGCTTGTGCTTGGGTAACCAAAATGTTACCTTCTTTATAATAATTCAAACGAATACATTCTACTTCTTTGGCAAATGCTGTCAAGAAAACAGAGAGCCATTCTGGCGTGAAATTTTTAGATTGAATGAAATAAGTCATGATATCTATCTGTGAGATAACTCTTTCAGCTACCTGTAAACCTTTCCATTGATAATCAACATCATTCTCTTTTCCTCCTTCTTCGGGGAATGTTGTTCCTTCTTCATAAGGAAAAGTCTTAAGCCAATCCGAGTAAACATTGATCCATGATTCTGCATATTTTTCATCACGACTTGTGCGATAGGCTTTTGCTTGTGGAAGCATCCATTGATGGCGATGAATCTGATATTTAAATTCTTGGTCAGTGACTTTACTGGGAATGAACGACCAGTCTATTTTATTATCTTTAGTAAAAGAATAATAGATTTCTTTTCCATCCTCAACTCGCTCTGCAAATCCTCTAACATAAAATCTGTTTTCTAATGCTTGGTCAGCTATATTTAGTTCAGATGCCGTAATTGGTGTGTTCATCAATTGAATGTTAGGGTTGATGACACTTGTCCGATTTCTGTAATACTCTAATAATTCATTTACTGCATAGTAGTATTTCCCTGAATTATAAAATTCTTTAGCTTTTTCCAGTCCTGGATAATCAAGATTGATAACTGCAAATAGTTTTTCATCGATCACATCATTAGGTTGATTAGGAGGAAGCATATCTATGTCTATATTGCCTCCAGTCAATATTTCCTCCTCGTTGTCTGAGCATCCGGCAAATGCTAGCAGACCGAACATACAAATAAAGAAGATGTTCTTCATACTTTATTAGGTTTTAATTATTAAAAGTTATATTTTACTGTTTACAAATGTAGTCTGTTTATTTATAAATGCTAATCCGTCTTGTTCACACTTTGTTCAAAAAATGATTTTTTGATATTAATATTGTTGAATCATATATTAATAATGTTTAGAAAAACGGTTTTTAGGCTGATATTAAGCTTTTTATACATCATAATGTAACCTTCATCCTATTCATTTATGAAATGAACTAATTCATTTTGATATGGGAGGGGAACGGTACGGAGACGAACTAAACGCTAGTTGTCAATAATCAATAAGAGATAAGCTGTCTTAATACTGTGTTTAGTTTCCTATCTTCTATAAATAATAATTAGCTCTACATTCTAGTTTGCGTTCCACTTAAGTCGAACGATAGAACCACTTAAGTTGAACTATCGCTCCACTTAAGTGGAACGCAAATTTATTAGGGAACGAAGAAAATAATAGCTCCAAGAAGAAATATTAAAAAGACTATTGCACTAGATTAATCTTTGTAACTATGAATTTAGATCAAAACCTTACTGAAAAAAGAAAAGTACTGTCTTATACATTAGGGTTGTTTGTTATGTACAAACTTTCACCTTGTACCTACAATAGAAATTCTTCTATATTGTCAGGAGTAATCACGGTGAAAGTTGCTTCAGGATAATTGTCTGAAAAAGCTTTGGGGAATTTGGCGGAGCGTTTAGGATTCCATTTAAATTCATAAGTCATTAGTTTACCATCTCCTTCTTCTATTAAATCAATTTCCTGCATAGCTGTTGTGCGCCAAAACCATGTATTATGCCATAAACGGTTATATTGGAGGTATTTGATACGTTCTGAAACGAGGAAGTTTTCGAATAAAGCTCCTATGTCTGAACGAGTTTCCGCCAACGAGAAATTAGCGATTACAGCATTGCGTATTCCATTATCATAGAAATATATTTTTCTGCTGCTTTTTAACTCATTTCTTAGATTTCTGCTGAATGAACTCAGCCGGAAGATTATATATGATTGTTCGAGTAATATCACGTAGCGTTCCACTGTCTTGGGATCGAGATCACACAATTGCCCTAATTCATTATAAGAAACTTCTGAGCCAATTTGAAAGGCCAATGCCTGAAGAAGTTTCATAATCTTATCAGCCTTCTTGATATGCTCCCAGTCCAGGATATCTTTATATAAGTAGCTATCGGAAAGCTGTTTTAGTATTTCGCTTTCTGAACCGGGATGTGTAACGACATCTGGATAATAACCATACACCAGACGATGGGGGATGAGACGCTTCTCATCTAGTAGCCCATGATGGTTGACCATTTCTTTGAAAGAAAGCGGGTACATTTTATATTCCCATTTTCTTCCGGTAAGAGGTTCATTAACTTTGTTAGCTAAGTCAAAAGAGGAACTTCCTGTAGCAATTAATTGGATGTCACTTATCTGATCGGTAATTAATTTCAGACGTAATCCTATATTTTCGATACGTTGTGCTTCATCAATTATAACTATTTTTTTTTGCCCGAATATATATTTCAGGCGGGTTGCCGATATGTTCTCGAATAGGCTACGGGTATCTTGTTCATCTCCGTTCAGCCAGAGAATATCATTGCTGTCTGTAAACATCTGTTTTAGCAAAGTGGTTTTCCCAACTTGGCGAGGTCCCATTATTATAATGGCCTTGCCTTGCCCTAATTTTTCTTGAATCGTTTGTTCTAATATTCTTGCTATCATAATTGACCTCTTTTATTTAAGAACAAATTTCAAGCTTTTTTTCTTCCAATCCAAAAATATTATGATTTTTATGGATTGGATTCCGTAAAAATCATAATATTTTTGGATTTACCTCTCTAGTTGTTTATCCCTTTGCCTTCTTAATATACTCTGTAGGCAAACATCCGAAATACTTTTTGAAACTCGTAGCAAAGTAAGACGGCGTATTAAATCCTACCATTGTGCTGACCTCTGCTATTGTATAGCGGCCATCCTTCAGTAGTTTTGCCGCTTCATTGAAACGAATCTTGCGTATAAAGTCGATAGTCGATTCACCTGTGATAGCTTTCAATTTGAGGTGCAGATTAGAACGGCTCATATTCATTTCTCTGGCGAACTCGTCGGTAGAGAATTCAATATTATCCATATTCTTTTCTACGATGGCAACGGCACGTTTCAATAAAGCTTCATCCATGGCGTTGAACGTAATCTTTTCCGGTTCCACTTCCAGAGATTTGGAATACCGTTCAAGCATACGCCTGCGGGTCCGCATCATATTCTGTATCTTCGTAGTCAGGATAGCCAGCGAGAATGGTTTCGGGATATAATCATCCGCGCCCATTTGCAGGCCTTCCATCTGATCTTTGGTTTCGCTTTTGGCAGACAGGATAATCACAGGAATGTGACAGGTACGGATATTCTGCTTCACATTCTTGCATAGCTTGATACCATCCATCACAGGCATCATGACATCAGTCACAATAATGTCCACTTCATTCTCTTTCAGCTTTTCCAGGGCTTCTTCACCATTTCCAGCTTCCAGTGTATTAAAAAGTTCGGCAAGTCCGCTACTTAGATAATGGCGGATTTCATTATTGTCTTCTACGATAAGAATCGTACCACGTTTCTTGTCACCAGTTTCGATCGTTTCGTTTTCTACTTTTTCCGTATCAATGAAATACATCTCTTTCGAGTTGGTAGAATAAACTTGGTCCTCCTCATTTTTAGCGTCATTAGAAGCTAATTCGGAAGATTTATAGATATTTATATCCTGTGGCAGATAAACAGAGAAAGTACTGCCTTTGCCTTCTTCACTGTCTAACTCAATACGTCCGTGATGCAGTTCCACCAAACGTTGTACCAGTGACAGCCCGATACCACTTCCTACGTGCTCACTCTCTATCTGATAGAAACGTTCGAATATTTTCCCCTGCTTGTTGATAGGAATACCAATACCGGTGTCACTAACTTGCAGTACCAGCCAATTGTTTTCCTCTTTCAACGTAACAGTAATGCTTTGCCCGCTTTCTGTATATTTGAAAGCATTTGAAAGCAGGTTATTAACGATCAGTTCCAGATAATTCGGATCGAAAAGTTCCTCTTTTTCTTCCAGTTCGGAGTGGAGAGTATAAGTAATCTTCTTGTGGCGTGCCAGTTTATCGTAGAACAAGAAATTATCCTGTATCAGTTGATGCGCATTCTCTTTCTTTACTTTCAGCTCGAAAACTCCCAATTCGGCACGGCGATAATCCATCAACTGGTTGACAAGATGCAACAGACGATTGGCGTTGCGTTGGATATATTCCAGTTGGTTACGAGTCCAGCGATCACTAATCTTATTGATTATTTCTTGTAAAGGAGCTAAGATGAGAGTTAATGGCGTGCGAAGCTCGTGCGAAATATTGATGAAGAAACGCATCTTCATCTGGTTGATTTCTTTTTGATGCTCCTTGTCCCTGCGTTCAAGTTCCAGTTCCGCTTCCATACTCTTACGCATCCAGAAGAAGCGGAAGACGAAAGTGATAAACCCGATAAAAGTGGCGAGGAAAATCATGATTGCCCACCAGGTCTTGTACCATATAGGGAGAACTATGATTTCCAACATTGTAGGTACAGTATTCCATTTTCCGTCACTATTGGCAGCTTTTACCAAAAAGTGATAAGTGCCTTGTGGTAGGTTGGAGTAGGAGACAGTACGTTTATCTGTCAGATAATACCACTCTTTGTCATATCCTTCCAGTTTATAAGCGAAAGTGTTATGTTGTCCGGAAATATAATTGGATACTACAAATTCAATCGTGAAAGCTGTTTGCCATGATTTCAGGGTGATACTTTCTGTTTCATTGATATTTTTAGTCAGGATACCGGTTTCATCATCCGGGCGAACTGTCTTGTTAAACAGTTGAAGTTTAGTGATAACTACCGGAGGCGTATAAGGGTTATCCAGCAACAGTTCCGGGCGGAAAGTAGTGATCCCGTTGATACCCCCGAAATACATTTGACCGCTCGAAGTGCGGCAGAACGAAGAAGTATTAAACTGATTACTCTGTAATCCGTCGGATTCCGTAAAATTACGGAACCTCTCTGTTTCCGGATTGAAACAGGAAATACCACGGTTGGTACTTACCCAAAGACGTCCGAAAGTATCTTCCAGAATACCATATACCACATTGTTAGGCAAACCGTTAGCCGTAGTATATCGTTTGATTTTCTTTTCTTTTTCATTAAAACAGTAGAAGCCTTCACGCGTACCTACCCAGATGATACCGTTGGCAGCCTCGTAAATGCAATTGGTAAACGTCTTTGTTGCAGATGATTCCGGCAGAATAGGCACCTTTTCTATCTCGATTCCTTCCTGCTGAAAGACAGATATACCTTCCTCACCCCCGACCCAAAGCCGTTTATGGGAATCTCTGAACAGGATTGTGATTCGTTGTGAAGTAAATGGAGTACCGTCCTTTTCCTTATCAATGGTGGTAAAACTCTTTTTTTCCGGGTTAAAACTAACCAGAGCACTTAATGTCCCCAATAAGAGATTTCCCCCTTTATCAGGAAGAATTGCATATACATTCTCATTCACCAACTGGCTGTTCAGCTGATTGAAACTTTCCATTTTTCCACTGTTTCGATGGAGGACAGTCAGTCCGCCGGCATGTGTCCCTATATATACAAGTGATTTTTGTTCATCTACATATACGGCTTTGATATTGTTGGAACCAATACCGATTTCCCGTTCGTCTTCCTGTAAGATATAGTGCGTAAACTGTTGTGTCTTTGTATTATACAGATTCAAACCACCATCATTCGTTCCTATCCATAAGTTCTTATCCTTATCTTCCGTAATGCAGCTGACTACGTTATCGCTTAGAGAATTCTTATAGGGAATACGCTGGATATTCTTGAATCTGTTGCGGATAGGATGGTAATAGTTCAATCCCCCGAAATAGGTTCCAAGCCACATACCTCCTTGCGAATCCATAAAGATACTGCGAACCGAACGTTGTGACAAACTGCCGTTTTCTACCGGACTGCTACTGTAGGAAACGAAAGAATCGCTTCCTTCATGATAAATGTTTAGATCATTGAACGTTCCTATCCATAAGCGATTTTGCGAATCCAGTGCCAGGGAGCGGATATAATTGGAACTGATACTTTTAGGATTGGAAGAAGAATGATGATAAGCCTTGACCTCTTTCGTTTTCGGGTTGAGCAGAAGCAGACCGGCTCCTTCGGTAGCTACCCATATACGGGTAGGAGATTGCTGCAAAATGGCCTGAATCTGTTTCGTTTCCGTTATCGGAGTAATCTTTTCCAGTTTCTTTTGAGGAATGGAATAGCTGTAAAGCCCGTCGACCGGGGTACCGATATAGATAATATCCCCCTGTCTGTAAAGAGCTGAAGCTATAAGCTTGTGCATAGCGGTACTAAAAGAATCGTCTACAAACTTGGATTCTTTAATATCGAACATGGTCAGTCCTTCCTGTGTGCTTATAAGCAACTGTTCCGGTGAGATTTCTGCAATACCATTGATTTGTTGCCGTTTGCCCTTTTTCTCGTAGAAGAAATTTCTGAATTTGTCTTTTTCTTCGTCATAATATGACAAACCATCCCGCGTACCGATCCAGACACGTCCCTGACTGTCAGTCTTTACGATTCGTGAAATGTCATTAGCAATACTGTTCGGATCCTCTTCATTATGTTGATAAACTGTAAATGAATACCCGTCATACTTGTTTACTCCATCATAGGTAGCGAACCACATATTACCTCTTTGGTCCTGATCGATAGAGAATACGGTGCTTTGTGACAATCCTTCGTTAATAGAAATATAAGAGAAGTTAATTTGCTCCGGAACTTCAGAAAAAACGCAATTAACCCCTATACATAGAAAGAGTAGACAGATTGTTGTTTTTTTAAGGCTGTTCATTATTAGTTCATAAGATTAATAATGGCATCAAAGATAGCAAAATCTTTTATATGGAGGTATTCAATAGAGAGAAAGTAAATATAGGGAATGAAAAAATACCACCAATTATACAGATTAGCACGGATTTTTATATCGACAATCTTCGAATTACAATTAAATCTGTGTTAATCTGTGTAATCGGTGGTGAAACTTGAAACTGGTAGGTAATTTATTTAGCTAAATCTCCTATCTCGTCTAAATTCTTCTGAATATCTTCGTCATTCAATGTATAATTCACCAGATCACCAGCCAAATACTTATCATAAGAAGCCATATCGATCAGACCATGTCCCGAAAGATTGAACAGAATCACTTTCTCTTCTCCGGTTTCCTTACATTTGTTAGCTTCGCGGATAGCCGCTGCAATAGCGTGGCTGGATTCGGGAGCCGGAATAATACCTTCAGACTGCGCAAACAGACAACCGGCTTCGAAAGACTCCAGTTGCTGTATATCTACCGCTTCCATCAGATTATCTTTGAGCAACTGTGAAACGATTACACCTGCGCCGTGATAACGAAGCCCACCGGCATGGATATGAGCAGGAGCAAAATTATGTCCCAAAGTGAACATCGGCAGCAATGGAGTATATCCGGCTTCATCACCGAAGTCATATTGGAACTTACCACGTGTCAGTTTCGGACAAGAAGCAGGTTCGGCAGCAACGAAACGAGTCTTTTTCCCTTCCTGTATGGTGTGGCGCATGAACGGGAAAGAGATACCTCCGAAGTTGGAACCACCTCCGAAACAACCGATCACGATATCCGGATATTCGCCTGCCATTTCCATTTGTTTTTCAGCTTCCAGTCCGATAATAGTCTGGTGGAGAGTCACGTGGCTAAGTACGGAACCGAGCGTATATTTACAGTTGGGAGTCATTTGTGCCAGTTCGATAGCTTCCGAAATAGCAGTTCCCAATGAACCTTGATAAGTGGGGTGTTTAGTCAGAATATCTTTACCGGCGCGGGTAGACATAGATGGAGAAGGAGTGACCTGTGCTCCGAAAGTCTGCATGATGCTGCGGCGGTATGGTTTTTGTTCATAACTGATTTTTACCTGATAAACGGCAGCTTCGAGTCCGAAAACTTTGGCTGCATAAGAAAGAGCGGCTCCCCATTGTCCGGCAC
>OJJX01000547.1_pt1 | contig 17050 bp, 13 predicted proteins | sample 1596411 | NCBI WGS metagenome assembly OJJX01 (sample SAMEA4350136, study PRJEB24818) | metagenome | biome: human; feature: gut; material: faeces | place: Denmark | collected 2013-09 | reverse complement strand
ATCTGCCTGACCATGGAGCAGATGGGCCTTGCCCCCCAGCACAGCCACCACGAGAGCGGCAACGGCCAGAATGAGATCGACTGCCGCTACGCAGGGCCGCTGAAAACCGCTGACAACGTAATGACCTTTAAGCAGATCGTCCGTGCCATTGCCATGCGCAACGGCCTGCACGCCAGCTTTCTGCCCAAGCCCCTGCCCCAGCAGGCCGGCAGCGGGCTGCACATCAACCTCTCGCTTTACATGGACGGCAAAAACCTGTTTGAGGGCGATATTGCCCCGGACAGCGTAGCCGGCAGCTTTATGGCAGGTGTGTTGGCACACAGCCGGGAGCTGACCGTGTTCACCAATCCCCTGCCCAACAGCTACCAGCGCTTTGGCTGTGACGAAGCGCCCCGCTATGTGAGCTGGAGCCGCCAGAACCGCAGCCAGCTGGTGCGCATCCCCATGGTCAAGGGCGACAGCTGCCGCATGGAACTGCGCAGCCCGGACCCCGCCTGCAACCCGTATCTGGCCATTGGCCTGATCCTTGCCGCCGGACTGGACGGCATTGAAAAGCGCATGGTGCTGCCCCCGCCGGTGAACCGCAACCTGTTCGATGCCGCTGAGGCCGAGGGACTGGGCCTTGAGACCCTGCCCGCCACCCTTGAGGAGGCGGTGCAGGTTGCCGAGGAGAGCGAGTTCTTGCGCAAGGTGCTGCCGGAGGGGCTTTCTAAACGCTATTTCTCGGAGGAACTCAAGCGCTGCGCCGCATTGCGGAATGCGCCTGACCAGGCCGAGCACGAGCGCGTCTACTATTTTAACGCCATCTGATCCCTGCCTGCGCAGGAGAAAGGAGTGCGAAAAATGGGACGCGCACTGATCGTAAGCGCCGGTGCCAACTCCAACGAGTATATCGCCGCGCGGCTGTCCGAGATGGGTTACAGCCGCCCGGTGATCATTCCCAGCGGAGCCGAGGCGCGGCGCAGAATGTCGGAATCTGATTTTGAGTTGATCGTGGTCAACGCTCCCCTGCCCGATGAGTTCGGGCACGAACTGTGCATCACCGCTGTGGAGCAGACCGATGCCGGTGTGGTCTTTCTGGTAAAGGCTGCACAGGCCGAGCAGCTGCTTGCCCCCTTGAACGAGCAAGGGGTGCTGCTGCTGAGCAAGCCCTTCACCACCCCGTTGTTTTTGCAGGCCATGCACATGGCGGCTGCCGGCAACCACCGCCTGCAGCGTCTGCGGCAGGAGAATGCCCGCCTGCAGGACAAGATCGGGCAGCTGCGGCTGATCAGCCGGGCAAAGTGCTGTCTGGTAGAGCACGCCCACATGACCGAAGCCGAAGCGCACCGCTACCTTGAAAAACAGGCCATGGACACCCGCCGCGACCGCGCCGAGGTGGCGCAGGAGGTGCTGGAGGAGTACGCTGACAGAAGCGAATAATAAGCAGGGCTTCGCCCCGCACCCGCCGGGAAAGGGGTGCGCCGGGAGTGAGCCTTTTATAGGAGAGTTTTATTTTACGACAGAGGAAGGTATATTTTTATGGCAAAATTTATTTTTGTGACCGGCGGCGTGGTCTCCGGTCTGGGCAAAGGCATTACTGCTGCATCTCTGGGTCGGCTTTTGAAGTGCCGCGGCCTGAAGGTGGCCAGCCAGAAACTGGATCCCTATGTGAACGTGGACCCGGGCACCATGAGCCCCTTGCAGCACGGCGAGGTGTTCGTGACCGATGACGGCACCGAGACCGATCTGGATTTGGGTCATTACGAGCGTTTCATCGACGAAAACCTGAACAAATACTCCAACCTGACCACCGGCAAGGTATACTGGAACGTGCTGAACAAGGAGCGTCAGGGCGCTTATCTGGGGCAGACGGTGCAAATCATCCCCCACATCACCAACGAGATCAAGAGCTACATCTACAATCTGGCCTCCTCCACCGAGGCGGACGTGGTCATTACCGAGATCGGCGGCACCACCGGCGACATCGAGAGTCAGCCCTTCCTTGAGGCCATCCGTCAGGTGGGCCTGGAGCAGGGACGGGAGAACTGCTGCTTCATCCATGTGGTGCTGGTGCCCTACATCTCCGGCTCGGACGAATACAAATCCAAGCCCGCCCAGCACTCGGTCAAGGAGCTGCAGGGCATGGGCGTAAGCCCCGACATCATCATCCTGCGCGCAGACGGCAGCGTGGGCAGCGATATCCGCCGCAAGATCAGCACCTTCTGCAACGTCAAACCGGAGTGCGTCATCGAGAACCTGACCATGCCCAGCCTCTACCAGTGCCCGCTGATGCTGCACACCAACGGTCTGGACGATGTGGTGGTGCAGCAGCTGCATCTGGATGTTCCCCCCGCCGACCTGACCGAGTGGAAGCAGGTAGTCTCCCGCATTGCCACCCGCAGCAAGACCTGCACCATTGCACTGGTGGGCAAGTACGTCAAGCTGCACGATGCATACCTCTCGGTGATGGAAAGCTTGTACCACGCCGGGTTCGAGAACGACAGTCAGGTGGAGATCAAGTGGGTGGAGAGCGAGGACCTGACCGACCAGGCCGCCTGCAGGGAAGCCTTTGCGGACGTGGACGGCATCATCGTCCCCGGCGGCTTCGGCGACCGCGGCATCGAAGGCATGATACAGGCCGCACAGTACGCCCGCGAGAACGATGTCCCCTACTTCGGCATCTGCCTCGGTATGCAGATCATGGTCATGGAGTTCGCCCGCCACGTTCTGGGCTACGCCGACGCCAACTCCAGCGAGTTCACCCCCGAGGGTCATCACAACGTCATCGACCTGATGGCCGACCAGCAGGGCAACATCCCCAAGGGCGGCACCATGCGTCTGGGCAAGTACCCCTGCACCGTCCTGCCCGGCACCAAGATGGCCGAGTGCTACGGCCAGAGCGAGATCTGGGAGCGCCACCGCCACCGCTACGAGTTCAACAACGACTACCGTCAGGAGATGCAGGACGCCGGTCTGGTCATCTCCGGCACCAGCCCCGACGGCCGCCTTGTGGAGACCGTGGAGCTGCCGGGCCGTGACTTCCACCTCGGCGCACAGTTCCACCCCGAGTTCAAGAGCCGTCCCAACCGCGCACATCCCCTGTTCAAGGGCTTCATCGCAGCGGCGCTGAAGTTCAAGAAGGGCAAGATGGGGCACTGAGAGATGTTAAACCTCTCCGTCACGCCTACGGCGTGCCACCTCCCCTAGCGAGGGGAGGCTTTGGCATTTCGTAAAGCTCCACCTCTTCGCCAGAGGCTCCCCTACTAGGGGAGCTGTCTGCGAAGCAGACTGAGAGGTTGTACGAAGGCAAACCTGACCCTAAAACCAAAAGTACCCGCTTTCCACATCACTGTGGAGAGCGGGTGCTCTTTTTGCTATGATATTATGTAGACTATGCAGCCTTGCTTACTTGCTGGCCTTCGTGGTCTTCTTGCGGGCAGCGGTCTTGCGGGCAGGCTTTGCAGCAGGAGCGGCCTCGGTGGGCTTTTCCTCCGCCTTGGCGGGTGCGGCTTCAGCCTTTGCCCCAGCGGACTTCGCAGCAGTCTTGGCGGCGGTCTTCTTTGCCGCAGGCTTTCTGGTGGTCTTCTTCGCGGCAGGTGCAGCCTTTTCCTCAACCGGCTTTTCCTCGGCGGGAGCAGCGGCCTCGGCCTTGACCTCAGCGAGCTTTTCCTCCGCCTTGGGGGCGTGCTTTGCGCGGTCCTTCACCTCGGAGATGGTCCACAGCTGGTCCTCGCCGGCAGTCTCCTGCCAGATCTGGAGCACAGCGCCGTCCGCAGTACCCATGCCCACGGTGTCGATGCACTTGCCGGCAGCCCACATGGAGCGCAGACGGACGGTGCCGGCCGGGGTGGGCTCCATCTTCCACATCTGGGAAGTGCCGCCCACGTCCTCCCACAGGTGGAGCCAGGTGCCGTTTGCGGTGCCGGTCATCATCAGGTCGATGAGCTTGCCGGAAGCGCGGTTGCGGATACGGTAAACGCCGTCGCCTTCGCGGACGAAAGCCCACTCCTGCTCGGGCTTGTGCTCGTACCTGCCCAGACGGATGTTGCCGCCGTCCTTGACGCTCTCCACAGCCTGAATGACGCTGCCGGTCTTGGCGGCGATGGTGTAGAAGCGGTCTGCTTCAATGATAGTCTGTGCCACAGATTTCATAAGATTTCCCTCCGTATCCCGGGGCAGGATCTCCCCGGAACTCTTCTCTGCGCTGTTTTTTATCTTCGCGCTTTTGTTTCTTTCCATAAATTATACCACTTGACGTGATTTTCTACAAGCAATTCGACCTTTCTTTGGCAAATTTGCCAAAAGGCATTCCATTTTCTCCCGCTTTTGCACTCAATACCCTAACTTTTTGCAACGGAGCCGACCGCCGCTGGTGCCATCATCTCGACATTTCCCCCGATCTGCGCTATACTTATTGTATATCTGCATTTTACCCGTTCTTTGCGCAAAGAGCGGTATTTTCTTTGATTTCCGAAAGTGAGGTATCTCTTCATGCCGTCTTCCCCCCGCACCGCATCCGACGCCGCCGAGCTGGAGCGCAGCAGGCTCCAGTTCGAGAAAATGACCCAGACCCCCGTGCCGAAGCTCATTCTCGGCCTTGCGGCCCCCACCATCCTGAGTATGCTCATCACCAGCATCTACAATCTGGCCGACACCTTCTTTGTGGGCCAGCTGTCCACCAGCGCGTCGGGCGCGGTGGGCGTCGTGTCGAGCCTGATGGCCATTATTCAGGCCCTCGGCTTCATGCTGGGCCACGGCGCGGGCGGCATCATCAGCCGCAGCCTCGGCAGTCAGGACACCCATGCGGCCACAAAGTTCGCCTCCACCAGCTTCTTCACGGCGCTGACCTTCGGCGCAGTGCTGGCCGTTCTCGGTCTCGCTGCCCTGCCCGACTTCATGATGCTGCTGGGCAGCACCGACACCATCCTGCCCCACGCCTGCGCCTACGCGCGGCCCATCCTCATCGCGGCCCCGCTCATGATGTCGAGCCTCGTGATGAACAACATCCTCCGCTACGAGGGCAAGGCCAGCTTCGCCATGATCGGCCTCGTCACCGGCGGTGTGCTCAACATCGTGCTGGACCCCGTCTTCATCTTCGGCCTCGGCATGGGGACCGGCGGCGCAGGCACGGCCACCGCCCTGAGCCAGAGCATCAGCTTCTGCATCCTGCTTTCCATGTTCCTGCGGGGCAAGACCGTCAGCCGATTCCGCATCACCCAGGTCACCCGCAGCGCCCGGGACTTCGGGCAGATCTTCTTCAACGGTGCGCCCAGCTTCGGCCGTCAGGGCCTGAACAGCATCGGCAGTATGCTGCTGAACGTTGCCTCCCGCAACTACGGCGACGCTGCCGTGGCCGGCATGAGCATCGTGTCCCGCATCTTCCAGTTCGTGCTGTCGGTGGCGATCGGCGTCGGACAGGGCCTGCAGCCTGTGGCGGCCTTCAACTACGGCGCCCGCCGCTTTGCCCGGGTGCGGAAAGCGGCCATCTTCACCATCTCGACGGCTTTCGTCTTTATGGCAGTGCTCAACTCCCTCTGCTGGTTCAACGCCGAGCCCCTCATCCGCCTCTTCCGCGATGACCCCGAGGTCACCGCCGTGGCTCTGCCCGCCCTGCGGTATCAGTGCGTCGCCATGTTCTTACAGCCCGTCATCATCGTGACGAATATGATGTTCCAGTCCATCGGCAAGTCGGGCCGGGCTACCTTCCTCGCCTGCTGCCGTCAGGGCGTCTGCTTCATCCCGCTCATCCTCACCCTGCCCCGCATCTGGGGCCTGAGCGGCATCGAGCTGTGCCAGCCCATCGCCGATGGCCTCACCTTCTGCATCTCGGTGCCTTTCCTGCTGCCCTTCCTGAAGGAATTGAAGGAACAGGGAGACGAAGAATAAATAAACAGTCCGCACAGAAGAAGCCTCCTGTGCGGACTGTTGCTTTTTGCCGACAACTATGCTATTCTGTCAGTAAGGTGTTGTCTGCAACACTTCGGTGGTCAAGCTCCTTTTCCGATATGTCCGGCCAAGCATCCGCGCGGCCCTTCCGGGAAAGGCAGATTTTCTTTTCTCGCCCACCCCGGACTGCGGCCTTGCAGAAAGGGGGAGCGATACTTATGAGCGAAGAAGAATTCGTTTTTGCTCTGGCGACGCTTTTGGTGGCGGTCATCCTTGCAACTTTCCAGATCACCTGGGAAATTGCAAAGGCCGTCTTTCAAAAAGACGACCCTCGCACTGACAATATTCCTCGCCGTAAAAAGAAGAAATGACCGCCACAGCTACCAACTCATGCGGTCATTTCTTTTGACGTATCAGTAAGGAGCTGACCCAGTTGCAGGCAGCACCTTTCCTGTTTTCAGTATAGATGTTTTGCATCGGTTTGTCAAGTACCCCACATCGTCATAATTTTGTAACCAGGCCCGTCCACATTTCTGCAATGAAATGTCCGGGTCTTTCGTATATACTATAGATGGGAAAGTCAAATTCTGGGAGACTGTGAGGTGTTTCTATGATGACCACTCTGCTTCGACTCAGCCGCCGCGCCGCCTGCCTCGTGCTGGCGGGCGGGCTGCTGACGAGCTGTTCGCTGCTGCCTGCGGCGTCGCCCCGACACGAGGGGACGGCGTCCTCGCAGGCCCCGCAGTATTACAGCGACGCATGGCTCAGCGACGACTCGCTCCACTACGTCTACTCTTACGCCGGGAATGGCGGCGGCACCATCCTCCGGGGCGGCAGGGTGCTCTATAAAGCCAGCAGCTCCGACAGCATCCAGCTGCTGAAAGACACCCTCACCGGCGAGACGGACCACTACCTCGTGGCCCACTCCACCCCCGGCACGGAGGAGCGCACTTCCACCCTTTACGACGACGCCGGCAATGCCGTCATGACCTTTCCCTATGCGGTGAACGCCACCCTCTCGGGCGGGCTGCTCATCCTGAACGATGCAGCCGACGTCTGGGCTTTCGAGAACGGCACCACCGGCGGCACTCGGGTGTACGACCTCGCCACCGGAGCTGAGCTGCCCGTGCCTGAGACGGCCCTTGACTGTATCGTTGTGGATGAGGGCGGCCAGCGCCTCGTCTTCAACTGCTACGACCTGCCCGAGGGCCTTACTTACGCCTACGACGACCCCGACCAGCCCCTGCACCAATACGTCCTCATCACCGACCGGGAGGGCAATGTGCTGATGCGGGAGGACGGCTGCACGGCCAGCTCCCTCGCATCGTATCGCGGCGGCTTTGCCGACTGGCTCGATTTGAGCTGGTTCCGCGGCTCAGACTGGGGCATCGCCCGCGAAGCCCTCTACAATGTCACCACCGGCGAACTGCTCACCGGCGAAGACGACAGCGCCGTCTCGGCCTGCGGCGTGGGCGTCGCCTGTCTCCAGAGCCGTCAGGACAGCCGCTCCGTCCTCTACGATTTGAACAGCGGCGAGGCCGTGGAGCTGGGCCGCTTCGACTGGTGTGTGATGGACTACACGCCCGGCTGTGTCACCCTCCTCGGCAGCGATGACCCGGATAACCCCTACACCCTCATCGACCTCGCCAGCGGCGAAAAGACCGCCGTCCAGCGGAGCGACACGGACTACCACTCCGGTAATGTCGCTGTGCTGACGGCAAACAATGTCCTTAAAATCTATGACGGCACCACCGGCGCGCTGCTGACCGACGTAGAGGTGACGCCCGTCGAAGAGGGACACTATGTCAGTCTGACCGCTCTGCCCGACGGCTACGCCCTGCTGCAATACAACAGCGAGAACTACGACACCGTTGCCATCCAGACCTACAGCGGCGATGGGCTGCTCTGGTCGTCCGCCGGTGAGGCCCAGCAGTACACCTACGCCTCCTACCTCACCAACACCGCCAACGGCCCTCTGCTCACGGCCCACCGGGACAACAGCGACTCGTCGAACCTCTCCGACGTGCTGGACATGGAGGGCAATCTGCTTCTCCGCCGCCTCGGCAGCTGCTACAGCATCGACGATCTACCCGACGACTGCTTTATCGCGCGGCAGGGCTTCGACTACGGCCTGATGGACTCCACCGGCCAGTGGCTCTACCGCGAAAGCATCTTCTCCTCCCCCAGCGACGACGCTGGCGGGGGCTACCTGTACTGACACGGAGGATTTTGATATGAAAGAGATGATCTCCCGCCGCAGCTTCCTGCGCGTGATGGGCCTCGGCTTCGGGGCGGCGAAGCTCACCGCCTGCAAGACCGGCACTACGGACTCCCCCGCCGACTCTCCGGCAGCGTCTGTCCCCGACCCGGACACGCCCGTCCCCTTCCTGACCGAGGACGAGTTCCCCCGCCTCGACGGCTCCACGGCCTGCATCCCCCTGATGGCCCAGATGAAGGCTGATGTCACCGGCATGGACCTTCTCGAGGCCCAGACCAGCATCACCGTCAGCACCACGGCCTATGCATGGGAGAACTTCGGCCTCTGGTCCCGCAGCGACAGCGAGGACTACGGCGCACAGCTCCTCATCGTCTACGAGGCCCCCGAGTACGTCAAGGAAGAGCTGGCCGAGGCCGACGCAAAGCTCGAGCAGAAAGCCATCGGCCGGGACGCGCTGGTGTTCATCGTCAACGAAGAGAATCCCGTCCAGAGCCTGACCCAGCAGCAGCTGCGGGATATTTATGCGGGCCGCATTACCAGCTGGAAGGACGTGGGCGGCGCGGACTCCTCCATCGTGGCGTTCCAGCGGGGCGTGGACTCGGGCAGCCAGACCCTCTTCAAAAAGCTGCTCATCGACAAGGGCGACGGCCAGCTGATGGCCGCGCCCACCGAGCTTGCCCCCGCCGACATGGGCGGCCTCGTGGACAGCATCGCCGAGTACAACAACTCCGCCAACGCCATCGGCTTTTCGGTCTACTACTACATCGACCAGATGTACTCGAAGCCCGGCCTCCGCCTGCTGGCTGTGGACGGCGTGACCCCCGGCAATGACACCATCGCCGATGAAAGCTACCCGCTCTGCAACGAGTTCTACGCAGTCGTCCACGCGGACGCCGCCCCCGACAGCCCCCAGCGGAAGGTCTACGACTGGCTGGACACCGATGAGGGACGCAGGTGCATCGAGAAGGCGGGGTATGTAGCCCTCTCAGTCACGCCGCAGGCGTGACAGCTCCCCCAGAGGGGGCAACAGCGACGACCGCCGCCAGTGGCGGAAACAGGGAGTCGTTGTTGGGGCAGCGGCCAGCAGGATGCAAGCGACAGCGAAGCAGACGCTGGGAGCCGCAACCCGGGCAGTGGCGCGAAAGCGCCTGAGAGGGCTACACCACCAAACACCACAGCGGCGTCGTGATGAGCCGATTTCAATACCCGCGCCCCGCCGGGCGGCATGATTTTTCTGCATACCTTGCAGAAAAAGAGGCCAAGACCCATTCTGTCAGGTCTTGGCCTCTTTTCTGTTTCCTTTTTAACACGGTTTAGCCCTCTGCCGCCAGTTGAGCGAAGAGATCAGCGGTAGAACCCTCAAAATGTTCTCCCTTGCCTGTTTCAATCATATTTTCGACTTCCTCAATCGCGGCCAGAGTCTTCGCATTGGGCGTTTCCACATCATCGGGGAGCGCAGCCCCCTGCAAATAAGAGACAACAAAAATCAGCTTGCTCTCCGGAATCTGGTCTATCAGAGTCTTGGCATATTCTCTTGTACTCATAACACACCCACCCTTTCGTGTAAAGTTTCAGGCTTATAAATATTATAGCACTTTTTTCTTTATTGAACAGTCCTGCGTACCTTTTCCCAAAAAGCAAAAGCCCCACGACACACACCGCTTTTCAGCGGTATATCGTAGGACTTTTTGGAGCTGGTGACAGGAGTTGAACCTGCAACCCACTGATTACAAATCAGTTGCGCTGCCATTGCGCCACACCAGCGAGTATCGTTTGCACAGGGTACTTTAGTAGAATACCAGAAACCTCCCCGCTTGTCAATATCTTTGTCTGCCCCCGGCCACCGACGCCGACAATGCCATCCGAAGCCGCGACGGCAAAAAGCTGCTGGACGAGGTCATCCACCTCATGGATAAAAACAACAAGCTGGGCCTCGTGAAGCTCATAGAGAACGATGAGAACGGCGAGAACGTCAAAACGCTGCACTTCCACCCTCTCCCTCTCCGATGTTGCAGCCCTCGGTGCGGACGATACGCCTTTCACCCTCAGCCACAGCGGCTCCACCGCCACCTTCACCGTGGGCGGCGCAGACCACAGCGCACTGCTGAGGTAAGCAGATCACCATCCTCCATTCCTTCCACATAACGACCAAGGCCTCCGCAGTTCTGTTCCGGACTGCGGGGGCCTTGGCGTTTTATTCTGATAAACTTTTACTTCAGCTCCCGCTGTACGGCAGCAAAGTCCTCGAGGGTCAGGGCCTCGGGGCGGATGCGGGCGTCGAAGCCCGCCGCCTCGATGGCCGCGATGACCTTATCTTTCGGCAGGCCGAGGCCGCTGGCGATGGCGTTGGCGGCGGTCTTACGGCGCTGGCCGAAAGCGGCACGGATGAGGGCGAAGTAGCCGTCCTCATCCTCCACCTGTACGGCGGGAGTGGGGCGGATGTCCATCCGCACCACAGCGCTGGTGACCTTCGGGGCCGGATAGAAGCTGCCCGGCGCGGCGGTGAACATCAGCTTCGAGGTGGCGTAGTAGCTCACGGCGCAGCTGATAGCGCTGGACGCCCGGGTGCCGGGGGCAGCGGCCAGACGGTCGGCGGCCTCCTTCTGCACCATGACGGTGAGGTTCCGGATGGGCAGGCGGTCGCCCAGCAGCTTCATGACGATGGGGCTGGTGATGTAGTAGGGCAGGTTGGCGCAGACAGCCACCGGCATCCCGGGGAACTCCTCCTCGATGAGGGCGCGGAGGTCTACCTTCAGAACGTCCTGCAATACCAGCTTGAAGTTCTCCACGCCCGCCATGGTCTCGGCCAGCAGGGGCGGCAGGCGCTCGTCCACCTCGATGGACACCACCTTGGCGGCGCGCTGGGCCAGCTCTTTGGTCAGCACGCCGATGCCGGGGCCGATCTCCAGCACGCCCCAGCTCTTATCGACGCCGCTGGCGTCCACGATCTTGGGCGGCAGGCCGGGATTGATGATGAAGTTCTGTCCAAAACCCTTGGAGAGCGCGAAATCGTATTTTTCGCACAGGGTGCGGATAACGGAGAGGTCGGTCAGCTCCGGCATAGTGGTTTTCCTTTCTGTTTCTTGCTAAAACAGCAAAACCTCTCCGTCACGCCTTCGGCGTGCCACCTCCCCTATCGAGGGGAGGCCTTGGCATTCCGCAAAGCTTACTCTCTTCGCCAGAGGCTCCCCTCGGTAGGGGAGCTGTCTGCGAAGCAGACTGAGAGGTTGAGCTATTTACACGACTAAAGTTATTTTCAAAAAGTGCTTACTGCGCACTTGCAGCCTCCTGCTCCCCTTCTGCACCGGTCTCGGAGGAAGCCTCTGCCTCCCCTGCGGCCTCGCCGGAAGCGGTGCTCTCGGCTGCGGCCTCCGAAGAGGCTGCGGCGGAGTCGGCGGCGATGTCAGCGTCGTTCACGCCGCCCACGGTGGTGACGCCGGTGAGCTGCTGTGCGCAGCTGACGGCGCGCTGTATCTGCGGGTCCGTGTCGAGGGTGTAGTCATAGTAGCTGGCCTGCTCGTCGGCAGTCAGCGGGCGCTCCACGTCCACGGTCAGGCCGGTGCCGTCGAAGCAGGAGCCGTCGCCGCAGATGAGCTTTGCCACCGTGACCACGACGGCGCTGCCGTCCGAGAGGCGCTGGGGGCTGCTCTGGATGGTGCCTTTGCCCATCGTGGTGCTGCCCACGAGGCGGGTGCCGCACAGGGTGCGCAGGCTGGACGCAAAGAGTTCTGCCGCGCTGGCGGTGTTCTCGTTCACGAGGCAGACGGTGGGCTGGCTGATGACCGAGTCGCCGGTGCTGCTGCCCAGCAGGGTGCGGTTGCCTGCCTTATCCTCCGCGTAGGCCAGTACGCCTTCCGGCGCGACGAGTTCGATGCAGTTGATGGCGTCGTCAAGGATGCCGCCGCCGTTGTCGCGCAGGTCGAAGATGAAGCTCTGGGCGCCGCTGGCGGTCAGGCTGCGGAGCGCAAAGTCCAGCTCACTGGGGGTGGAGTTGTCGAACTGCCAGATCTTGATATAGCCCACATTGCCCTGCACCAGCGCGGAATCGACGCTGTTGGCCGTAAAGCCGGAGTGGGTCAGGTCGGCGGTGTGCTGGGCGTTCTCGCTGTCCAGCCAGCCTACATTGACGCTCGTGCCGCTCTCGCCCCGGAGTTTGTTCTGGACAGCCTCCACGCTGCCCAGACTTTTGATGTCTGCGCCGTCGATGGTGGTGATGTAATCGCCCCGCTGGAGGCCGGCCTCCTTGGCAGGAGACTCATCATACACTTTGATGACCTTGGCGTAGCCGGACTGGTCGATGGCCAGCTCCACGCCGATGCCCATCAGCTTGCCGCTCTGGGCGTTGAGCAGGTCGGTGTAGGCCGAGGCGGTGTAGTAGCGGGCGTACTTGTCGCCGGTACCCAGCAGATAACCGGCAGTCAGACGGTCGTACAGCACGGTCTCGTCGATGTCGTAGTAGTCGTTGGCGCGCACATAGCGGTCTACCTCGGCCACCTTGTTGTACATGCTCTCCTTTTCCTTCACGCTGGTGACGGTGTGGTCAAACAGCCGCATCGCCATCAGCATCGTGATGGAAAAAGTGACCGTCATTGCCAGAATGACGATGGTCACGGTCATCCCTACGGAAATTTTGCGGTTCATTCAGTGTCCTCCCCCAGTTCAGACCAAAAGCATCAGGATGACACTGCCCATCACCGACAGCAGGAACACTCCTGCCAGAATCAGACAGCCCACCCGAAGGATGCGCTTGCGTTTTTGCTCGTTCATTTCGCCTTGTGGCCTCCTTTGACCCCTCGACTTCAATTACAGTTGTATTATCTTATCGGAATATAACCGCGGGGATTGACCGCATTGGCCTTGGAGCCGCCCTTCCACACCTCGAGATGGAGGTGGTTGCCGGTAGAGTTGCCGGTGGAGCCCACATAGCCGATGAGGTCGCCCTGGTTGACATACTTGCCCGCCGACGTTGCCACCGAGCGCATATGGCCGTAGAGGGTGGAGTAGGCGTTGCCGTCTGTCATTTTGCCGTGATAGATGACGACATAGTTGCCGTAGCCGCCGCTGGACCAGCCGGCCACCTGCACATAGCCGCTGGCGGCTGCGTAGATGGGCGTGCCTGCGGGGGCGGCAAAGTCGATGCCGGCGTGGAGCTTGTTGACGCCGGAGACCGGGTTCTTGCGCCAGCCGTACTCGCTGGAGATGCGGCTGTAACTCTTCAGTGGGCAGGCAAAGCCATTAAAGCTCAGCTGCGGCTTGCTGGCAGAGGCCGCGGCGATCAGCTTCTGGATCTCCTTTTTCACGGCCTCGTAGTTCAACTCGTCGGATTCAATGGCTGCCTGTGCCTTCTGCTGCGCCGCCTGTGCCTCGGCAGCGGAAAGCTTTGCCGCAGAGATGCTGCTGTTCAGCTCGCTCTGCTTGCCCTTCATCTGGGCGTTCTGGCTGTCCAGCTCGCTCTTCTGGCTCTGCAGTTCAGCCTTTTCGGCTTCCAGACCGGCCTTCTGCTCTTCCAGCGCGGCCTTATCGTCCTCCAGCCCCTGCTTGGCAGACTTCATGTTGTTCATGATCTCGGTGTCCTTGATGGAGATATCCTGCATCACCTCGTTGAAGGTAAGCAGCTCGTACAGGTCGTTCACTGCACTGAGCATGGCCACACTGCCGCCGTCCCGCAGCTCCTGCATCGCGGCCATGTGGCTCTTGAAATCGTCCCACTGGTCGGCGATCTCCTGCTCTTTTCGGGCGATCTCGTTCTGCTTGGCGGTGATCTCCTGCTCTTTGACGCCGATGCTGTTCTGCACCTCGGAGATCTGGCTCTTGAGGACGCCGATCTGGCTCTGGAGCACCGAGACTTTTTCCTTCAGCTCAGACTCGAGGGCCTTGGCAGCAGCTTCCTTCTTTTTGGCGTCGCTCAGCTCCGTCTTATGCTGCTTGATGGACGCAGAGATCTTGTCCAGCTTGTTTTGCAGCGAGCTCATGCTGGTGGCCGCACTGGCCGGGTAGACCGTCACGCTCAGCACGAGGCAGGCGGCGGCCAGAAAGGCGCAGGCGGCGCGCATCATGGCCGAATGGCCCGATGGCTTTGCGTGGCGGGGCGGATGGTGCAGGACAAAGCCTGCGGAATGCTTGTCGTGGTACACAGTAGGCCCTCCTTACACGTTCAGATGCTTTCGGATGGAGAACATACTGCCCAGACCGCCCACCAGAGCGCCGCCCGCGAGGCTGTAGGTCAGGATGGTGGGCCAGACATTTTCCAGCGGCACCAGAGCCGTACCCATGAGCATCTGCCACAGGCCGCCCAGCGTGGGCGACAGCTGAACGATGTAGGCATAGCCGCCGATGGTGGCAGCTGCCGTCAAGATGCCGGAGAGCAGGCCCATGGTCAGGCCCTCGATGACGAAAGGCAGGGTGACGAGGGCGTTGGTAGCGCCGACATACTTCATGATCTCAATTTCACGGCGGCGGGCAAAGACGCTCAGCCGGATGGTGGTACCCACCGTGATGATGCTGACAGCCATCAGCACCAGCACCAGACCGCGCCCGACCTTGGTGACAGCCTGCTGGACCTCCACAAAGGTCTTGGTCATCTCGATGGGAGCCGTGACGCTGTAGACGCCGCTGATGTTCTCGAACTGCTTGCTGATGGTCTCCATCTGGCTCAGATCAGACAGGGAGACGCGGTAATTGGCCTTAAAGGGGTTGTCGTTCTCGAACTCGTTCAGCAGGGCGGCATAGTCGGACATATAGCCCTTGTACTGGTTGAGGACGTCTTCTTTGGACATATACTGCACCCGGCTCACACCTGCGGTGCCGCTGAGGGCATTGCCCACAGACTGGATGGTGGCGTCATCGGCCTCAGGGTCCACGTAGACCACCATCTCGTTCTGGCTGCCCAGATAACTCACCATGCTGTCCACATTGACTTCAATGAGGCTGGCGAAGATGTTCAGGGTCATGCAGACGCTGAGGGAGGCGATGCAGGCGATGGTCATGGCCCAGTGCTTGCCGAGGTTGCGCACGCCGCGCCGGGTGAGGAACCCAAACGTAGAGATCTTCATACATGCACCTCCTCGCCGAAGCTGGCCGGAACATCGGAGATGATGCGGCCCTGCTTCAGGGTGATGGTGCGGCGGTTGAAGCGGCGCACCAGTTCATGCTCGTGGGTGACGACAAGCACCGTGATGCCCATCTCGCTGACGCGTTCCAGCAGTTCCATCATCTCAAGGCTCATCTCGGGGTCGATGTTGCCGGTGGGCTCGTCCGCGATGACGAGGCGGGGGCTGTGGGCCAGAGCGCGGGCCACGGCCACGCGCTGCTGCTCACCGCCGGAGAGGAACTCGGGGTAGACCTTTGCCTTATCTTCCAGATGCACCAGCTCCAGCATGTAGTTGACGCGCTCTTTGATGTCTTTTTTGCCGATATTGGTGACATGCATGGCAAACGCCACATTCTCGTAGACCGTCATGGTGGGGATGAGGCGGAAATCCTGGAAGATGATGCCCATCTGGCGGCGGAGGAAAGGCACTTTGCCCCGGCGCAGCCGGGCGACGTCCTTGCCGTCCACCATGACGCGGCCCTCGGTGGGCAGCTCTTCGCGGAGGATGAGCTTGAGCAGAGTGGACTTGCCGGCGCCGGAGTGGCCCACCAGAAAGACGAACTCGCCGTCGTCCACATGGAAGTCGATGTCCTCCAGAGCGGGAGTATCACTCCGTTTGTATATCTTGGTGACATGTTCAAAATCTATCATGAGTATCTTGCTCCTGAAAAGTTATTTGGCACAGAAGTTCCAGACCATTACAAAAGAAACCGGCCAGCATCGGGGTCGAGCGGCCGGTTTCGGCGTCCGCAGCCGGAGCGGCTGAGACGAAATATCAATATTTGGCCGGGTTGTTGGACAGGTACTTCTTGACCATGAGCGCTACCTTGAACACGATAGCGTCGTCGAACTCACGCAGATCCAGACCGGTCAGCTTTTTGATCTTTTCCAGACGATACACCAGCGTGTTGCGGTGGACGAACAGGCCGCGGCTGGTCTCGGAGACGTTCAGGTTGTTCTCGAAGAAGCGCTGGATGGTGAACAGAGTCTCCTGGTCCAGGCTCTCGATGCTGCCCTGCTTGAACACCTCGCGCAGGAACATCTCGCAGACCGTGGTGGGCAGCTGGTAGATAAGACGTGCGATGCCCAGATTGTCGTAGCGGATGATCTGCTTCTCGGTGTCGAACACCTTGCTGACCTCCATGGCGATCTGTGCTTCCTTAAAGGAAGTAGCCAGGTCCTTCACGTTGGCGATGGGGGTGCCGATGCCCACGACAGCCTTGATGTAATGCTCGCCGGACAGGGTGTCCACGATGCTGGCGGCCAGCTTCTCCATATCGGTGCGGTCGATGCCCTTGCGGATCTCCTTGACCAGGACGGTGTCCGTCTCGCTGATGTTGAAGACGAAGTCCTTCTGCTTGTCGGGGAACAGGCTGCTCACCACGTCGTAAGCGGAGATGTCGCCGCCGCTGGTGACGCGGACGATGAACACCACGCGGGAGACGTCGGTGGCAAAGTGGAGCTCACGGGCCTTGGCGTAGATGTCGCCGGGCAGGATGTTGTCCAGCACCACGTTCTTGATAAAGTTGGCTTTGTCGAACTTCTCGTCGTGATACTGCTTGATGCTCTGCAGGCTGATGGACAGCACAGCGGCAAACTGGCCCGCAGTCTCGTCCGCACCTTCCACAAAAACGGCATAATCGTTATGCTTTGCGCTGGAGAACTGCTGGTAGGTGTAGCCATCCCGCACGAAGCGGTCACCGGCCGTCAGACGCTCTGCCATAAAGCCCTCGCGCACCTCGCCGATCAGATTCAGCTCCGAGCAGGAGATGACAGCGCCGGTCTCATCCACCACGCCGACCACGCGGTCGATCGCGTCCTTCATCTGGTAGATCACGCTCTGAAATACTCTATTGGCCATAAATGGATACCCC
>OJJX01000526.1_pt1 | contig 17624 bp, 9 predicted proteins | sample 1596411 | NCBI WGS metagenome assembly OJJX01 (sample SAMEA4350136, study PRJEB24818) | metagenome | biome: human; feature: gut; material: faeces | place: Denmark | collected 2013-09 | reverse complement strand
AGCCAGGCACTGAACAGCACCATGGATGAGATGATGATGACTCCCGTCCATTCCTGCTCTCCGGGATCGGCCATCAATACATCCAAAAATAAGGATATAATGGCGAGCCCGGTCAGAACGCCAATGAAAGGATTGATAAACGTTTTGATAAACAGGATAAACGGATTCTTTTTCTGTTCATGCACCACTTCGTTTCTTCCATAAACGGATTGTCGCTCCTGCACTTCTCCCAACGTTAATCCAAGCTTTGTTGTCTGTAAGTATGAATAGATTGACTTACCGGGTTGTGTGGCAACCAAAAATACTTTCTCTGAATTGAATGTGTACTGTGGTGAACGCAGTTTTTTCTTCCATACCATACTCTCTAATTTTTTTTAAGTTACTAACTGCATTTATTAATTCGATGCAAAAGTAAGGAGGACTTCACCGGGAAGCTGTTAGAGAATGATTAGAGTGGTATTAGAAAGCTATTAGAATTTCTTAGATATGCGGGAGCTTCACCACAAAGGTAGTGCCCTCATCCTTATGGGAAGATACGGTCAGTTCGCCTTTGTGAAGGTGGATAATCTTTTGTGTCAAGGCCATACCTATACCATTTCCAGGAGCAATATGTTTGTTCTCTCCACGATAAAACAGTTTAAACAGGTTTTCTTTATCCGTATCAGACATACCTACACCGTTATCAGACAAACGAATGATTGCCCATTGCTCCCAATAGGCGATCAGGACTGATGAAGCCCGGTTGGAAGAGTACTTGCAGTTATTTTCTATCAGATTCACAAAAGCGGTGGTCAGTAAATAGCTGTTTCCGATTATTGTCAGCACATTATCTTCTTCGGCTTCCTGCTCAAATACTAATTCGATGTGATAATCCGGATGAGCTTTTAGTACCAGCTCTCTGGCGTCCAGCAACAGTTCGTCCAGACGGACTTCTTCCATAGTTATCTGTTCCGACTGATAGTCAGCTTTTGCCAGATTCAATAATCCGTCGATCAGATTAACAATCCGACGCGAATCTTGCAGTGCATTGCCGATAGCCATCTGATATTGTTCGGAGCTCCGTTCTTTCAATAAAGCTAAATCCAATTCGGCTGTAAGAGCTGCCATGGGAGTACGCAATTCATGAGATACATTACTGACGAACATCTTTTGTGAATTGAAAGACTTTTCCAGGCGTTCCAACAATGCATTGAATGTCGTACTCAATTCTCCCAGTTCATCCTGTTCATTTTTTACGGGTAATCTTTTATCAATATGCGATGCTGTGATTTTCTCCGCTTCTTTCACTATATTACGTATCGGTTTTAAGGTGCTTCGAGAAAGGATATACCCCACAACCACTAATACGCTCAATCCACCGATAAATAGGAGAATAAGCATATTTCTTAGCGCATCCCGGTTGGCGTATCCGTAACCGTCGTAGGCTGCGGCGGTAACCACATAGTCTTTGCCCTCAAACGGATACACCAGTCCTATAGCCTGATATTCGTCCACATAGAAATTGATATTCTTTCGCTTCAGGATACGTTTTATCATCTCTGGCGTTTCTTTAACAATATCGTTTTGCAGAGCATCGTGATATAATATTTTAAAATCTGTTGTATAGACAGCAACCTCTACTTCATTAATAAATTTCTGATTATTCAGGTAAATAGACTGCATGGTTTTGGCATCTACTTGATCCTTAAGGAATAAATATGCTTTGGTTATAGCTTCACTTTGAAGATTACGAAAGAAAGCATTGCTACGCGAATGTTCACTTACATAGTAGACAGCCATCACAAATACGAAGAATACCGCAGCTGTAAGCCCTGCATATTGTAGAGTCAACGTTGTCCTGATCTTCATATTTTATCAGTCAGTATGAAACCCATTCCGGCTTTGGTATGAATAAGTTTCGGTTCAAAATCCCGGTCTATCTTTTTGCGAAGATAGTTGATATATACATCTATGAAATTCGTTCCTGTATCAAAATGGGTGTTCCATACTTTCTCTGCTATTTCAACCCTGCTCAATACTCTTTCGGCATTTTCTACCATATATAACAACAGGTTGTATTCTTTAGGAGAAAGTTTAATGGATATACCATTCCGTTCTACATCTTTTCGTTGAAGATCAATACGCAAATCTGTATAGACAAGTTCCTGCGGTAATTCCTGCGCATTACCTGTCACACGTTTCAACAGCACTTTGATTCTGGCATTTAACTCTCTGAAATCAAAAGGTTTCACCATGTAATCGTCTGCACCGGCATCGAAACCGTCCAGTTTATCGTTCGTTGATCCTAATGCCGTCAACATCAATATAGGGATATTGGGATTGGTTTTGCGAATTTCTTTCGCTAGTTCAAATCCGTCCATCTTAGGCAGAACGATGTCGGATATGACCAGATCGAATGTATGCGTCTGAAAAAGCCGTAAGCCCATCAGTCCGTCATAAGCCACCATTGTCTGATAGCCATTTTCCTCCAGTCCGTTCATCAGCAAACTTGCAACCCGGGGTTCATCTTCTATAATTAGTATTGTGTACATAGGAAAGAATTCATTAATCTGAATGTATAAAACGAAACAAAAATAATGATTATTCCCCACTTATAGCCTTTTTCCTTGAAAAATCGGTGAGAAGGTCAAATAAAAAAGGTACCCAACGCAATGTGGATACCTTTATATGATTCATTTACATAAACCGGAAAATGACTCGTCCGGTTTGTGGACCATTTACCCATTTCGGTTGTGAAGAGGGACCACACAAATCGGTGGAGTTTACTTTATTACGTACCGGAGGAATCACGTTCAGGACAGAGATTCCGCTTTCGGGAAGAGTATAAAGCAAACGGTCGCGGCCATCACGAGGCTGATATACTCCGATATATGCGTCGGGAGTTTCGTTTGTCAGGCTGATAGTGCCTTCTTTCGTTTGGATATTCATCCAGGAAACATCACCAAAGTATCCTTTGAATTCGGGATATGTGAAAGTCTCACCCGGGATAGGATCGTTATAGTCGTTTTCCCATACATCGTATTGTGTACCGTGAATACGGTTTTGCCATACACGGTAAGGTCCGGCACCCAGCCAGCGTTTGCTGATTACCTGATCTTCAGGATAGTCGAAACGAATACCCATCAAGTCTACGACACCGGAGAAATTATAGGTGTAATCCAAAGCCAGTTCTCCACTCGGGTTAATTGTCCATTGGGCTTTATCCAGATTGCCTAGTTTATAATTGGCGGTAACAACCAGATTACCTCCGTCTTCTTTCACATCCAGTTTCGTAAATACGGCAGCATCAGGGAATTCGCTGTATGTGCGGTCTTTTTCTTTTGCTTTCTCATCATCATGGTTATAGAACTGATCCAATGAGCGGTCTGCACGACGGGCTCCAATGAAACGGGGACCATTGGCGAAGTTAATCTTACGGTTATCTACAGATACCCCTTTCAGTTGTCCGTCTTTCTTTGAGAAGATGAACGTACGCTTATTCGCTTTCACAGTAAGCTCATTTTCTGTCTCTGTATAAGCAGGACGACTGGACAAGGGAGAAAGCTGTTCTGTCTGCTGATTCAGTTTGTTGACCGGGAAAGTCCAGCGCCAAAGTTCATGGCCGTATGGGTCGATTGCTGTCAGAAAGAGGGCGTCTGCATTGGGGAGGATATTTGTTTTTATATCCAAAATGCCTGCCGAGTGAGCAACCACGTCACTGCCTTGCACTTCACCCTCTTTCAACACTTGAATAGCAGCATTGGACGCATCTGTTGCCAGCGGGAATTTTACTTGCTTCCAAAGGAAACGGCAAGTATTCAGATTCAGATAATCGTAACGGTTTTCTACGGAGAATTTGCCATCAAATTGCTTGTCGATAGAAGTATTCATGATTTGCACCGGACTCCATAACTGCTTGATAGTGTAGTAGCTACCTTCCTTTTCGTGATGTGGTCCTACAATACCGTCTGCTCCAAAGTTTCCCTGGTTATCAATGAATCCGTCCATATCCACACGCTTCACACCTTCGTCTGCCAATACCCAAAGGAATCCACCGATACAACGGGGATGCTTGCGCATCATTTCCCAATAATCATATAATCCGGCACCATGGCCGCCATCGTATAAACCATGCAAGAATTCCGTAGGCATAAAGATTTCCGGTAAGCGCATGTAGTTCTGGCTTTCTCCGTAAGAGCGGTAATGCATGGTTTCAAAACCGGAGAAATTGCCTTGCGGGTGAATAACCGGACGTTTCTGCGGATCGTATTTATGAAACTCTCCATCCAGTTCGGTATTCCATCCTTTTTCATTACCATTACTCCACCAAATAATAGACGGATGATTCACGTCACGTTCTATCATGCCTTCAATCAGACGTACTCCAGTGGGGGTATCATACTTGCCATGCCAGCCTCCCAATTCATCCATCACATAAAGTCCGAGAGAATCACAGGCTTCCAAAAATTCCGGGTCAGCCGGATAGTGGCTCAAACGGACAGAATTCATGTTCATGCCTTTCATCAAAAGAACGTCTTCGATATTCTTCTCTTTACTCAACGTACGACCACTTTCAGGACGGAAACTATGGCGATTGACACCACGTACATTGATGCGTACTCCGTTTATATAAAGTCCGTCGCTTTCGCGTACTTCAATCGTGCGGAAACCAAAATTTTCTGTTTCACTATGCAAAACCTTACCGGCCTTATCCAATAGAGAGAATTGCGCTTTATAAAGATTCGGAGTTTCCGCTGTCCATAATGCGGGGTTAGATACATTCAGTTGCAGGGAAGTCCAGTCGCCTCCTGCTTTTACGGGTACGGTGGCTTCCGTTATCTTTTTCCCTTTTTTATCTAAAATCTGTGTACGGATGCTCATTCCGTCATTAGAGATATTTGTGTAGCAGTTGGCACGGAAAGTTCCATCCATCTTTGCGTCAATGGCAATGTGCCGCAGGTTTACGGCTGGTTTCACCTCCAGGAACACCGGACGGAAGATACCGCCAAAATTCCAATAATCAGCACGACGTTCGGCAAGGTTCACACTGGCATTTTCACTTTCTTTGGCAACAGTGACTTCCAGTAAATTCTTTTTGCCATATTTCAGGAAATCCGTGACGTTGTATGAAAAACGATAGAAGGCTCCCTGATGTTTGGAACCCACTTTGCGTCCGTTCACTTTTACTTCCGTATCTGTCATTGAAGCTTCGAATACAAGATTGACCTGTTTGCCGCGAAACTTTTCCGGAACTTCAAACTCGTACTTATACATCCCTTTTTCATCGGCAACGCCTTCAGGAAATGGCTTTCCATAGAAAGTGATTCCATACTGATAAGTGCCGAAGCCTTGCAATTCCCAACAGGAAGGTACGCCGATTTTCGTCCATTTGCCGGAATTGCGTCCGTCGGTACAAAAGAAGTCCCATTCAACCATATCGTCGCATCCGTGACCGGAGAGATATTGCCTTTCCGTTTGTGGAAGGTTTTGAGCAGCCAGGGTAGTTGCCAACGCCAAGGTTGATAATAAAGTGGTTACTTTTTTCATTGTTACTTTTATTATTGTGTTAGTTATTTATTGCTATTATTGTTTACTACTGATACGGAGATGCAACGTATGTTCTTTTTTCTCTATGGCATATTTCTTCAATACACCCGGTCCGCAACTACTGTTTCCTAATCCAAGTACGGCAGCATCCATACTAAGAATAACTTCCGCACGTGGTTTTAAATCGCAATCGTGAGTTTCTTCATAGATGTCTTGTACGGTGTAATGCAGGGCAGATGCAGAAAATGCGTTTTCTACCGCGTCAACACGAATGCCTTTATTCTGTTTGTCGGTCAAGGTAAGATAATGCACTTCCTCTTTGTTTCCACTGTCCTGCGGACGTGGATAATGTACGTATTGGTCTGCAACGCTTCCTTTCCAAAGCCCTATCATAGCAGATGTTTTGCGGTCAGGATAGTTATCCTGTGGTCCTCTGCCATACCAGGTAAATGTATCATAAGCAGGCGCCAGACAGAATGCGATTCCTAAACGGGGAATTTCAGGAAGAACTCCTTGTGGCAAGAAAGTTGTTTTCAGATCAATCGTTCCATCTGAAAAGACCGTATAGACAGAAGTCGTCACCACTTTTCCTTCTTTATATAAATTACTTGTTTGAATCCGGACAATGACCGCCCCGTCTGCACGTTTTTCATGGTGGAAAGATTCCAGATTTATCTGCGGATGATCCATTCCATGCAATTTCCAGTCTTTAGCCAACCAGTTTCCGAAGCTCTTGTCATTATCTGTCGGAGCACGGAAAACTTGAGTGACAGGCTGAACCGGAAAATCATCGGGGTGAGCCAGCATTTCTTTGCCCTTATATATAAGGGAGGTCATACTTCCGTTCACTTTCTTTTCCCACTGGACAGAAAAACCACGACCGCTAATCAATAAAGATTTATCATCCTCATTCACCTGAAGTGCTCCTTTATTAATCAGATCGGCAGAAGCTAAATCTCCTTTCTGCAAGCAGAATTGTTCCCAGGCCACTTCATGTCCTGCCTTTGCCCAAAGAGCATCCGATTTCAAAACAATGCTTACTTTCAGTTGGCAATCGGAAAGAGGTTTCAATGATCGGAAAGCCGGCAAACCGATTGTGCCACTTTCCCCTGGAGCTATTTCCGGCAATGTTATTTCTCCCCGTTCTTTCTCCTTACCATCCACTGATAATGTCCACAGACAACGATAAAGTGATAAATCAATATGATGATTCCGGTTGGTTACTCTCAACTCTCCATTCTCAACTTTCAACTCAACTGGTGCATATACCTTTTTTACCTCCCAATATTTAGGCGTAGTTTCACGGTCACTCATCAGCAATCCATTAAAGCAGAAAGCTTTTAAATTCGGCTTATCGCCAAAGTCACCGCCGTAAGCCACCATGGTACGGCCATCGGGTAATGTCTTGTAGATTCCCTGATCTACCCAATCCCATATAAAACCACCCAGCATACGGGGATTGCTATATATCTCATCCCAATATTCCTTGAAATTTCCTAATGCATTCCCCATGGAATGTGCATATTCACTCGTCATTACCGGACGGTCGTCATTGGTACGCTCCGCAATCTCCAGCAACCGTTCCCAACGTGCATTTTCAGCGCGTTCCTTGTCTTCTCCCTCTGCAATGCCGGGATTTAAGTATTCCTGTTTCACCCGGGTATAAAAGCGGCTGATAACATCGACCGTCTTCGGGTCAGGATTTCCGTCCACTCCCTGCGCCCCCTCATAGTGTACAGGACGAGTGGGATCGAAATCATGCAGCCATGCCGAAATAGCAGCGAAGTTCGGTCCGTAACCGCTTTCGTTTCCCATGCTCCACATTACAATACATGGATAATTCTTATCACGTTCCGCCATACGGACCGCACGGTCCATAAATGCTGCATGCCAGTCGGGGGTACTTGCGAGTGTTCCACGCAATCCGTGTTCTTCTATATCCGCTTCGTCCATCACGTACAATCCCAAGCTGTCGCATAGCTCGTACCAACGGCTTACATTCGGGTAATGACTGGTGCGCACAGCATTTATATTTGCCTGCTTCATTAAAAGAATATCCTGAAGCATCCGTTCTTCGCTCATGACACGTGCCGTCCGTGGATCATGTTCGTGGCGGTTCACTCCACGAAAACGAACCGGATTACCGTTCACTAACAGTTGTCCTTTTTTGATTTCTACAGAGCGGAAACCTACGGCCTGTTCTATCTGTTCTACGACTTTTCCTTCTCCATTTTGGAGAGTTAAGTGTAATTTATAAAGATAGGGTGTTTCTGCCGTCCATCTTTCCGGCGATTTTATAATGGCTGACAAACGTCCCATCTTACGCGGACCACGCTGCGGATACCATTCATTCATCCGGCTTGCTTTATGCTCCAAATCAAGAATATCTTCCACATTGCCTTTCAATGTGGCAACTTCTTTGCCTGAAGCATCCTTCAATACTCCCTGTAAGACATACCCTTTTCCGGTCATCCCTCGATATACACTGAATTGCGGATCAATCTGCAAAATAAAGTCTTCATAATCACCAGCAGATGCAGGAAGAGTGCGTACCGCATAATCACGGACATGAATATCCGGCGTATGTATCAGATGAATACTACGATGAATACCACCAAAACGCCAGAAATCCTGATCTTCCAGATAAGAACCGTCACTATATCGGTAGACTTCCAGTGAAATTTGATTTTCTCCGGATTTCAGATACTTCGTGACATTAAATTCACTCGGTTCCATACTGCCTTGGCTATACCCTACCCGTTCGCCATTGATCCAAACATAAAAGGCGCTCATTACGCCCTCAAACCGTAGAAAAGTCTGTCCGTTCGTTTCCCATCCGGCCGGCAAGACAAAGGTGCGACGATATTGCCCTACTGGGTTTCGTTCTTTATACGTGGTATAGTCAGTTTTCGGTTCTCCCATCACCCGTGGAGGATCTATTTTAAACGGATAGCCTGCTGAAACATAGATAGGCGTGCCATATCCGTTCACTTCCCAATTGGCGGGAACAGGAAAATCCGTCCAATCTTTATCATTAAAATTTGTTTGATAGAAATTCATGACTCTTTCATTGGGAACGGGAGTCCAACGGAATTTCCAGGTTCCGTCTAAAGAGATTGAGCCGTCTCCTTTCTGTACAGAGAAAGGGGTAAAAGCGGCTCTTGCCGGTTCACGATTGATCTGGAGAACATGATGATTCTCCCAATCATGCATTGTTTGTGCCTGTGTAGGACTTACAAACAATGCGCCAAGCAGTAAAGTATATATTTTCATTCGTTCTTTTTTCTTCATATCAAGTAGACGGACGAAAGGGTATTTTGTACCCCTTTCTTTTACAGAAATATTAAAGAACAATAAAAGGAGTAACACTCTATGAAGAAAATCTTTACCTTGTGGCGTATAATTACTTCTAATATTATGATGATGAAAAAACTACTATTTAGCAGCTTCTTTTTATTAGGCAGTCTCGTTTCACAAGCACAACACGAGTACACAATTAAAGGTGAGGTAAAAGGAGTGAAAGACGGAACTCATGTTTCCTTATTTTTGACGGATGGACGCGTAGGAAGCATAGTTGGTACGGATACGATACGTAATGGAACTTTCTTTTTCAAGCGAAATGCAGGAGAAAGCGGTATGGATCAACTGTCTCTCATGTGTCGCGATACAGATTTCCCTCCAATGTCGTTAGATATTTATGCAACTCCGGGCGCAAAAATAAAAGTAACGGGCACAAACCCTCTGATTTATACATGGAGGGTAGATAGTCCGGTAAAAGAACAACAAGAACATAATAGATTCATTGAGGATTCCCGTGACTTATGGGACGAATTTCAAAAGAAAGAAGTACTTTTCGTTCAGCTTCAGAAGCCGAACGAAAAGTACTTCGAACAAAGAGCGATAGTATATCTTCTATTATTAATAAACGGGAATTAAAGTTGATGAAGGAACTCCCTATTTCTAATGTCTGGATGGAAAAATTGCTCCGTTTGAGTATGTCATTGAAGTACAATCCAAAGTTTACCAATAAGGAAGAAATACTGGCTTTGTATGACAGATTAAACGAAGAACAGAAAGCTTCCATTGAAGGACAAGAAATCAGGGTTAATCTCTTTCCTCCTAAAACGGTGAAAGAAGGAGATGACATGGCAGATGCCGATCTTTTTGATTTAGATGGAAAGGTGCATCATTTGGCTGATTTCAAAGGAAAATATATGTTACTTGATTTCTGGAGCAGCGGTTGTGGTCCCTGCATCATGGCTTTACCTGAAATGAAAGAGATTCAGGAGCAATATAAAGACCGACTCACTATCATCAGTTTGAGTTCGGATACGCAAAATAGGTGGAAAGCTGCTTCTGCACAACATGAAATGACTTGGCAAAACTTAAGCGACTTGAAACAGACTGCAGGACTATATGCTGTGTATGACGTTAACGGTATTCCGAATTATGTTCTTATCTCTCCCGAAGGCAAAATCGTGAAAATGTGGTCGGGCTATGGTAAAGGCAGCCTGAAATTAAAGATGCGTAGATATTTGGATGCACCAAAGCGTGAAATGAGTATCACCGGGGACACCAATAGAAAAGTCGTTAATCATCCGAGTTTTGAATCGACCAATACTGATATTATTGAAGTGAAGCAGGTAGAATTGACTGATACAGCCACTATCGTTCATTTTTATGCATATTACATACCCAAATACTGGATACAAGTAAGTGTAAATGCCAAACTAGTAGACGAGCAAGGTGCATCATACACATTACAAAAAGCTGACGGCATTACCCCCGGTAAGCATTTCTTTCTGCCTGAAAGCGGAGAATCCGAATTTTCCCTAACTTTCAAACCATTACCTCTCAAAACTAAATCATTCAATTTCACAGAAGGAACAGCCAAAAACGATTGGCAAATAAATGGGATAAAGCTTACTAGATAAAGAAAAAGAAATGTGCCAAAATAAAATCATAAAGGAGTTTTGGCACATTCTCTCTATTAATATTTGAATATCGAATATTAAAATAAGAATATTGTATTAACATTAAATATCTTGCAATTTAAAATAACCGTATAAGTCGCTCAAAAAGAGCTGTAAATATGTTATAATCTTCACAGAAATGGTTTTCTTTGTTATAAGATATGTCTCATATATCTTATATTCAGTATAAAACAATAAAAGAAATGGAAGATTACAAACAGACACTCTATAACGATGAATTATTAAACATTTTACCCGACGGAGTGATTATATTTGATACAAATGGAGAAGTTATACAACTCAATCAGCAGGCTTTTGCAGAACTGCATGTTCATCCGTCGGTCAATGATATGCTTCCCTTTCCTACCAATCGTTTATTTAAACTGCTAAACAAAAAGGAAGATATACTTTCGACTATTCTGGAAAAGATTCGTCAGGGAGAAAATACGTATTCATTACCTGAACATACCTTCATGCAAGAACAGGTTGATTACACACAATTTCCTATAAGAGGAGAATTTGCAACGATCAGGGATAGAACTAATTTAAACAAGATCTTATTCTTTTTCCGCAATATTACAGTAGAGCTTACACAGGAATATATTCTGAATACTGCTTTGCAAAGAACCAGAATCTATCCATGGTATTATGATATAAGTCGGAGTGAATTTACTCTTGACGATCGTTATTTTGAACATTTAGGTATTCCGGCAGGAGAAAATAATACTTTGACAATGGAGGAGTATGTGAATATGATTCATCCGGACGATCGGCAACCTATGGCTGATGCCTTTGTTGTACAACTTAGTGGTAATACAACTTTTGACAAAACAGTTCCATTCCGTTTGCGCCGGGGGGATGGTACTTGGGAATGGTTTGAAGGGCAGTCAACTTATATTGCAAACATATCCGGCCATCCCTATCGGTTAGTGGGAATCTGCTTGAGTATTCAGGAATATAAAGACATAGAAAACACCTTAATCGAGGCACGTAAAAAAGCAGAAGAAAGCGATCGTCTTAAAATGGCATTTTTAGCCAATATGAGTCATGAAATCCGTACGCCGCTGAATGCAATAGTCGGCTTTTCTGATGTTATAGGTTCCACTTATGATGAGTTAAGTGAAGAGGAACGTGCCGATTTCGTGCGACTAATCAGCATCAATAGCGAACATTTAGTACGATTGATTGACGACATACTTGATTTGTCCAAAATTGAATCAAATACGATTAAATTTACTTTCTCCAACTGTTCCCTTAACTCTTTAATGATGGACATAGAGAAAGAACAGACAATGAAACCTATTTCCGAAATTGAAATAAAGTCATTATTACCGGATGAAGATGTTTATATCAACACAGATATTACACGCCTGAAACAAGTAATATGCAATTTCATTAATAATGCCCGGAAATTCACCCAAAAAGGATATATTCATTTTGGGTATACGCTTGATAACAGAAATGCGGATTCAGTACAAATATTTGTAGAAGATACCGGTTCGGGAATTCCGCAAGAATGTTTGAATGAAATCTTTGATCGTTTCTACAAAGTAGATACTTTTAAACAGGGAACCGGTTTAGGACTTTCTATCTGTAAAACAATTGTAGAACATCTGCAAGGAGATATTTCCGTTAAATCAGAGATTGGGAAAGGTAGTTGTTTTACAGTTACATTACCATTTGATAGAAAAACAGAAGATTAGCGTCCTCTATATTCTTGAGGGGTAATACCAGTATGCTGCTTAAAAAACTTATTAAAGAAGGAGATATTATTAAACCCTAAAGATAGAGCTATATTTTTTACAGGTTCATCGGTCGACTTTAAGCGGGATTTAGCTTCCATCAAAATGACAGAAGCAATCACCTCTAATGGAGTATTTCCTGCCGCCTTTTTAATTGTAGAACAGAAATGGGGCAGGCTAAGTCCTAACTCATCAGCATAGAAAGATGTTCCGTGATGGATTGTATAATGTTTCATGACTAATTTTAAAAACTCCTGATAAATCTCATACTTTCTTGATTGAGAAGACAGATACCAATTATTCTGTAACTTATATATTTCTGTAGCCCCTTGGATAAACATGGTAAGAACAGCTTTTACTATCTCCTTATTTTCGCGCGTCCTAAGTGAAGCGTATGAAAGAATAGATGATTCATAAAACATTTTATAACTACAGGCCTGAAGTGGAGATAAAGCAACTATCGGATTCTCCATAATTACCGGAAGAAGGTGCTGGGTAGCTTTCATCAAATTTATACTTTCTATAAAATGAGATGAAAAGCCTGCATAATAAATCTGGATATCGGATGAGAATGTGTGCACCTCTAATATGCAATTAGGCGGCAAAGTTATTAAATCATTTTCACTAATATGATGGGTATTGGTATTGATCGTCACCTCCATAGTGCCTTTTATACAAAGAATAAATAAGCCGGATTCAATCTTACATGGAAAATTCTTATAGCTCTTCAGTAAATCTTTTGCGAATCCCTCTCCTACAATATAATCAATCGGCAAATCATACTTTGGTATATTACTTTCCATTATTGCTCTTTTTGTTTGTCCTCAAAGATAGAGATTATTTAATTCCTATCTTTTAAATAATTAAAATCGGAACATTGAATCATAAAAAAATAACATCTATATTCTATTTCTAAGAAAATGATCCGAATATAAAGAAACGGGATGCGGAAAGTTTACCTTATCCGTATCCCGTTTTATTGAAATCAATTGATAGAAAGATTTATTGAATATCCAATGCATCAAAAGCAATTCCGTCCATATTTTCTGCCGAAAGTAATACTTTGTAATGTCCGGCATTGATAAAGGTTCCGGTGGTGGTGCTCATCATCTTCCATTTATCCGGTGTTTCCGGGAAGCTCAATACGTCCTCTTTCAATACTACTCCTTTTGAATCAATGAATTTCATTAAGACAGGTATTGGCTTTCCGGTAGTGTTCATATATTTAAAGCGAAGGGCGTACACTTGCGCCAACCCGGTAGAAACATTCCATTCAATGCTGTTGCCTTTTCCTTTACCAAAAAACACTCCCATCTGTTTGCGATGTTCTTTCTTTTGGAATTTGCCTTTCAGTACAGCCGTTTCTGCTTCGTATGATATACTGACACGAGCATTTTTGTCTTCCGGAAGTAACTCTTTCGGAGTCTTTTCCATTACTTCTTTATCCGCCTTTTCCCAACTCCAGCCGGACGCAGGGAATACCGTCGGTTTCAGTTCCCGATCTGTGCTGGCAATAGCAATGCCTGAAATCAAGGCTTGTCCTGCTTTCACTTCCGGGAAATGAATTTTCAACATTCCCCCCTTCACTGTGGCATATACTACTTTCTTACAAACTCCGTCATGACCGCTTTCAGCCCAAATATCCAAGTCGTCTAATACAACAGAATCATTCACGGCAACATCAAATATGCGCAGCCCTTCACAGTCGGTAGAAGCGCTTCCGCCCGTACCATGCCAAGGCTCTGTGAAATACAGTTCAATACGATATGTTCCGTCTGCCACAGGGAAACGATATTCCAGCTGATGACGTCCGAAGCGGAAATGTTGGAATAACGTCCAGTCACGAGTGCCGCGAATCGGATCATTGGTGGTACGTTGACTGGCAAGATAAGGATTCAGGTCCTTGAAATTCTCCGCCCATGAACGCGAATAATTCGTATTGTCCTGCAACCATAACTGTCCGAAACTATCTGTATAATCATCCCCTCCACAGTTGAGACGATACAGATAATTATATCCTGCCTCTCCTTTCAATATCTTTTTATCATCCTGATAAAGAAGTTCGAAGTTAGGGGCTTGTTCCAGGCCATTCAATAGGATCAGGTCTTCTGCCACCGGTTTACCTTTATAATAGCCTACTGCACGAAGCACGTTATAACGAATATCCCGGTTTTCCCACATAAAATGAGTGCCTGTTCCGTTGTTCTTTTTACGTCCGAGGAAGGTTTCCTTTTCATTTGTCAGATCGTTGTATAGCAATACAGAATCACAATTGCTGTAAGCCTCGATAGTGGCACGGCGACGTCCTTTTTCAAAGCGGTTGGCCCATGTATGTGATACCAGGTAAACCATCGGGTCTTTTGCAGCCGGAACATAGTTGGCGCGATACATATAATATACGTCCAACGGTTCTTCCCACGGAGTAACCAATCCTTTATAATTGAACGGACCTACTTTATCTATCTTGCGATACGCTTCATCCGGTTGGCGGCGTCCGGGATTGTCATGACTGCTGTATATCCATTGGAATTGTCCGCAAACACTATCTTTAGCTTGTTCTGCCAAACGGATTTTAGTTTCCATCAGCTGACACATACGGTCCTCACTCCACACTCCGTTCACTTGGAAATCTCCCGGTTCCGTATGTAGGTCGATGCTTCTCCACGCTCCATATTCCCCGTTCAATAATTGGTTCGCTTGAGAGAGCTCACGATCGTATTTCGTCACATCTCCTCCATACGTCCCACTCCAATTTTGAATCACATTCCAGTCTGTACCTTCACCACCATTGCAGGTTGTTATGACACGCATTGTCTTGGCAGTCGGGTCCATTTCCCGGATAAGGTCACTGCACTCCTGTGCAAACTCACGAGGCAAAGTGCTTTCATTCTGCAATCCCCACATCACCACTGACGGAGAATTACGACGTTCTTTCACCCATTGACGAAGCAACTTTTTAAAGTTCTCACGAAACTCCGGAGTGTCATACCACACGTGGGCGGAAAATTGTGTCCAAAACAAGATTCCCTCTTCATCCCAGTATTTTTGATAATCGAGATGATGGGGCTGATGAGCATCGCGGAATGCATTGAAACCGGCTGCACGTATCTGTTTTACCCTTGCGGCGACCTGTTCATTACTGAACGCATGGCTTTGTCCGAACTGATGCTCATACTCGCATACTCCATTGATAAACACCGGCTTTCCATTCAGGTAAAAACGTCCGTCTCCATCGTTTCGTTTTACCGGCCAGCTAATGGTACGAATACCGAAGGGTGTCGAAATTTCATCCGTTGTCTTCGTATCGCGCTTAATCATGCTAGCCAATTTATAGAGATATGGATTTTCCGTATTCCATAAGACAGGATTCTCAACAGGAGCCTGCTGGCGAATCACTTTCATTTCTCCCGGAGCTAAAGTTACTTTTTCAACCAAACGGAAAACTTGTTTTCCATCGGCATTGCTTAGTTTATTGACTAACTCTACCGTTTCTGTTGTTTTACTATAATTCTTAACCTCTGTTTCTACAAATACGTTAGCAGCCTTTTCGTCATTCCAAATATGTACACCGAAAGGTTCTATACGAATCTCATCCGTTACTTCCAATACCACAGGACGGAAGATACCTAACGGTTGGGACCCCTCACTGAATCCCCATTCCGACGAACATCCTCCACATACCCAAGGCATATCGGCAATCATTTCAGGATGCTCGGCTTTCACTTCCAGGCGATTTACTCCCTGTTTCAATTCATCTGTGACATCCAAAGTCAACGTAGTGCGCCCTATGGGATGACGACCGAAGTCCTTTCCGTTCACTGTAATGGTGGCGTATGTACCCACTCCTTCAAAGCGAAGGAAATATTTTTTAAGTTGAGAGTTGAGAGTTGAGAATTGATAGTTGTTGAGAGTGAAGTCCTTTTTGTAAAGAACGGTTCCGTGAAGATTGCCATGAGTCAATTGACGATACCCATAATAATCATCCCAGTTATGAGGTATATTCACAGTCTTTTCACTCTCAACTCTCAACTTTCCATTCTCAACTCTCCAAGTTTTCCAGCCTTCATTTAATTCAATAATTTGCCGACGATTCTTACTCTCCGGAGCCGGGAAACGGACAGCCGAACGTCCCATCGGCTTACTGGTAGCAATGGCAATGCCACGTTGCTCTGCGTTATTTACCGCACAATAGAAATGATAAACCACTCCGTCATGTTTCACCACATAGCTCTTATGAGCAAACAGTTCATCGTAGTTCTTGGAGGGGATAATCAGGTCGGCCCCTTTCCAGTCGGTCCAGTTCACTAAATCATAGCTGGCGGCAAATGTATTGAATGCTTTATATTTACGCGAAGGTTCAAAAGCAGAGAAATAAAACATCACATACACATCTCCCATCTTTTGGATATGCGCATCTCCTGTAATGGTTCCATCAGCTTCATGCGCAAAGACCGGATTTCCGGAGTAGCGTTTCCATGTTTTCATATCTTTGGAAAGCGCAATGCCGACACGTTCGCCTTTTAAATTCGTTTCCGGATGACGCCCGCCCGCGTTGTAATACATCACAAACGGAGCTCCCAATGTTTTATCTTTATCCCAATAAACGGTACTCTTATATTGAGTCAGTTTTTCCCACCATTGGGCATCTTTATCATGGATGCTCAAAATCGGTTTGTCCAGAGATTCCCATTCATGTGCTGTAGAAATATTTCCTTTCGTCCATGCCAGTCCGACATAAAGCGGGGCTTTTACAGCTTCGTAGCCTGTTCCTTCACCACCGATATAAGTCATCCAATGGTGACCTTTATAAGTCTGAAGCTCATAGCTTCCACCCCATTCCATATCCGGCAATGCAGGAAATCCGCCACGCTGATTGCAGTCCCATTTTCCATCCCGATAAGAAAGAACCCGTCCCAAAGTGCGCCATTCGAGCAAATTATCACTTTCTGCTATCCACGTTTCGTAACCACGACCATCGGTTCCACCTTTACCGTTGTAAACCACATAAGTCATCAGCCACTTGTCTCCCTGGCGAAAAACGGTAGGACAATCAATCTTATGATAATTGTCTGCCGGGGCAACTGCGAGCCCGTACTTGTATGGTGTCTTTACTTCCTCGTAAATCTGCTCCATTCGTTCCTGCGGAACTTCCCTTTGCGCATACAGAGAGAAAGTGGTGGCTATACTAAAAACTGCCAGCAATAACTTCTTCATGATACCTTTTCTAATCGTTTAATACTTAAATAGTGCATAACCACTAAATGATAATTTTGCGGAGTGCCCTGAAAGGGCTTAATTATATAGCGTAGGGCAACGCCCTACGTAAAAACGACAATCTGAATTTGCGCCCTGAAAGGGCATAATTGTATACAGTTCCGCCCTT
>OJJX01000472.1_pt1 | contig 19476 bp, 8 predicted proteins | sample 1596411 | NCBI WGS metagenome assembly OJJX01 (sample SAMEA4350136, study PRJEB24818) | metagenome | biome: human; feature: gut; material: faeces | place: Denmark | collected 2013-09 | reverse complement strand
GACTCTATAAGCTAAATACAATATGTTTTCGCTCAGCTTACACTCCTTTACTTTCATCCCTTCATTCTTTTATCTTCTCTCCTTTTATCATCTTGTCGTTTTAGTATCTCATTAAAGCTGTCACTGAAATACTAGAGATAAGTTTCATTGCATTAATGACAAACTTACTTTGTACTTATAGTAAAGTTACTGTTGATTTAGAATAAACTATAAACGCAAGCTTTGTTTTTATAAATGAAAGTTGCGTTTATAAAAACAAAGCTTACGTTTATAATTTAATCCCTATGAAAAACAACTTTGTAATAGGAACAAGAAAAGTTTATGCAGGATGAAGCAGAACTTATCTATTAATAGATTACAGATTAAAAAAGAGGTTCACCGAAATTTATTCCTCCTTAGCAGTTCCACCTATGCTACGGATATATTCGTTCGGAGTGACTCCCGTACTCTTTTTGAATGACCGGAAAAAAGAAGCACGTGAACTAAAGCCGCAAAGTTCTGCCAATGCAGTTAACGTATAGCGGGAATAGTGACTGTCCTCTACCATTTTCTTAAATTGAGTGACGCGGTATTCATTGATAAAGTCATAGTAAGACTGATTGAGATACTGGTTCAAAAGATACGATAATGAATGCGAAGAAGTATCTAATGCGGAAGCCAGATCACCCATTTTCAAGTCGGAATTAATATAAGGCTTTTCTTTCTCAACATAAGCCACCAGTTTTCTATGAAGCTCCACGCATTCTTCTTCAGTTAACCTATTCGTCTTATACTTCTCTTCGGTAACAGTAGACGACTGTTCAACAATTGTTTCCGACTGTTCCGTCTCTTGTTCTTTCCGGGATATTTCCTCCACCGGTGTTGAAGCTACCTGAACAGGAGAAGTGAGTAAACGGCGCATACGCTTCCATACATAATAACGTATAAAGGCTATAATTCCTATGATTAATAAGACAAAAAGCGCCCATCCCCACCAAGGTATCATAGGAAGTACCGTCACTTGACAGGTAGCTTCCGAATGTTCATTTCCCGGAAGACGGACACGGAATGTATAAGTCCCGGAAGGAAGTCCATAATAAGAAACCTCGTTCTGTGCTGCCAATAGTTTCCAGTCTTTATCAACCCCTTCCAACTGATATTCATACAGCAAGGCAGAAGGCAGTCCGTAGGCAAAATCCGTAAAACAGAAAGTAAGATTATTCTGATTATATTTCAAAGACGAACCGGTAAAAGAAACACCATTAGCCAATATATCTGTAAATACTATCGGACGCGCCTTACCACGTACTTCATCCACACGCTTCGGGTCAACGTAAATCAATCCTTTGGTATTGCCGAACCATAGTATTCCTTTATCGTCTTTATAGGCAGCTCCGTTGGTAAATGTTGGTCCGGGCACTCCATCGTTGAAAGTGAAAGCGTCATACTCTTCGCCTTCTTTCTTTATACGCAGCAAACCGTCATTACAGCCTACCCACAACCAACCTTGATTATCCTCTACAATCGCCATCAGAGAATTGTCGGGAAGAGTGGAAAATACGGACTGATTATAGAAGCGGTCCATTGTCAGCGTAGACGTAAACAAACTCCCTTTCTCACGAATAAAATAAAGGTTATGTTCGGAATCTTCATAAATCGTTCGAACTTTGTCTTTATTCACGAATCCTTCAGGAAAAACATTGGAACGCAAGTTCTGGGAAGCCGGGTCATAAATACACATACCGGTTTCAGTGGCAATCCACCCTTTACCGGTAGAATCAAAACTGACCTCATACACGTTGCCCTCCAGCAGTTGAGAATTGGCACTGGTAAAGTGCTTTATCTGTTTTGTCTGCCCATTATAGTTGAATAGTCCCTGTGATGTTCCTATCCAGAGATTTCCCTTTGTATCCGGTTTCACACAGAAGATATGTCCTTTTTGAAAAAGCTCCGTATCACTTTGGGAAAAATATTTTAGCGATAACGTCTCCGGATTCAATACCATCATGCCGCCCCCATAGGTACCTATATAATATTCTCCTTGATAGAAGCTGATTGTCAGTATCAAATCCGAGGTCAGGACAGGTTTTACAAAACTCTTGACCATTCCGGTAGCCTCATTTATATAGAACAAGCCGTCACGCGAACCGATAACTTTCTCCTGCCCTCTGCTTATGAAAGAACGGATAGAGAGGTTTGCCGAATTAAACAAAGGTGGATAGGCATACGTACGGAAAAGACCGTTCTGGTAGAGTGAATAATCCAAGCCTGCCTGAAAATGCCCTACCCAAACGGCCCCCCTGTCATCTACGAGTAAGGAGTAGACAGAATTACTGCGAATCCCTTCCTTATCACTTACATCATGGTAGAAACGACGCGTCACCTGCTGTTTTTTATGTGAAAGAAAATGGACGCCATTGCCATCGGTAGCTATATAGACGGTTTCTTTTCCATCACTGGAAATGTCGGAAATAACATCGCATCCTAAAGATATCGTATGAGAAAACGTCTTCTTTTTCATATCAAAACGTACTACTCCCTGGCTCATTGTCCCCAAGTAGAGCGTTTCCCCGATACGGGTGAGGCAACGGAAATAGTCGGCTTCGGGCACATTTTCCTGAAAATGCCAGGAATCAATCTTTCCGTCTTTCAATGAATAGGAGAATAGCCCTTGCACCGTAGCCAGCCATAGTGCGGTTTTATCTTCATTCAGACAAATATCCATGATTCTGTTACAAGCGGCCAACATATTCCGGTCTGTCAAAACTTGGAGCAACTGACCGTCTTTATGAATGAACAAGCCTTTCTCTGTGCCGATATAAAGAATATCTCCATCGGCCAGTAACGTATTGACGGCAAAGTCTATCTTTTCGGGGACAATCCTTTCCAATTGGCTGTTTGGGCGATTCAACCGCCAAAGCCCGATTCCGTTTCCCACCCAAAGTTGTTTATTGGATGTTTCCGTAACACTGTTTACCCGTTTCTTTCTTCCCGACTCAATGCCACGGAATTCAAAATGGCGCACTTTCACACCATCAAAACGGTCGAGGCAATTATCCGTCCCCAACCATACAAAACCTTCGGAATCTTTATAAATGGCATTCACCAACAGTCCGGATAGCCCGTCGGACATGACGACATTACGGAATGTATAGTTTTGGGCTTGTAGATTACCCCCACAAGCCAAATATATTAATATAAGAATCAGATATTTAATCGTGTTCTTCACTTACAACTGCTTCCTTTCATATTAAACATGTGACAAACATACATAAAAATCTCCAAAAGAGCACATTCCTTTTCCTAAAAAAGTCTCCCCTTCGTATTTGTTGTATATGACAAGCAAATACGAAGGGGAGAGATTATTTACTCAATGCTATGAAAGATTTTATTTGCGGCTGTTCAAATAATCATTTTTATCCGAACCTTTTTCAACCAATTCAATCATATAGCTATAAGTATATTTCTTGTCAAGCAAGCGATATTCATTGTGCGGATACATTCCCCAACTATTATCTCCGCCTAATCCGCGTTGCTTCAGGTCAACGTGCAAGAAGATATTTTTTTGCGGAACAATGTCGATAGTATGCTGTAATTTACGAGTCAGACCGGGGTCAAGATCTTCCGGTGAGAAATGCAATGCGGAAAATGAGATAGGTTGCAAGCCTGTAATTTTCACTCCCAGTCCTCCGCTATCCAATAAAGTCAGCCAACGAACATCTGTTTTATTTCCTGTTTCCTGCGGACGTATATACCAATAGAATTGATTTTCTACCTTATCCTCATATCGTCCGATGAAGGCCCCCGAATAACGGTCGATATAGTTTTCAAAAGGCCCTCTACCATAATAGGTCAAGTTTTCATAAGGTTGATGCAATTCCATACGCATACCAAAACGGGGAAGTTCGGGAAGTTTCGTTCCTGTCAGGTCGATACTGCCCGTCACAATGACAGTTCCGTTATCCCGTACCAAATATTCCATCGTATAAGGCACTTGAATATCGCTTAAGACCCAATCAACCCTTACGGATAACCCTTTTTCATTATTCTCCCCTATTGTCACTTTCTTCACATAGCGGTTGACATGGGCCGTCCGCCAGACACCTGCCAAAACGGGCATTTTATTCCCAAAATCATTATCTATCGGAGCACGCCAAAAGGCTGGTTCGGGATATTGCCTGATAGGTTGCTTGCCATTTATCATATAATCAAACAAGATTCCCTTTTTCAAATCAATCTTACCTGAAACGGCACCTGATTGAAAAGACAAAATATTGTCTTTTGTTTCATAAGACAGTTTTCCCGAACAAGGCGGAAGCGATGTGAAGAAACTACTTTTATTTAATTGCATTTGCTCTCTAGCTACTTCATAGCCAGCAGGTACTAAATCGGTAGCAACCCGGGTGTGCACATAGAGATTAAGGAAATACTCATTTCCGTCTTCTGGAATAACGGGGAGAGATAAACGTATCTCTTTCTCTTCGTGAGGTTTTAAATCAACATTGAAATCCCCCGTAGATATTTTTTCTCCGTTTTTGTATATTTCCCACATGAAAGCATACTCATCCAGATTGGTAAAGTCATAACGGTTTTTAATAGAAATAATTCCTTTCCCCAAGTCTTTTGCGCTAAACTGAATGTACTGATACACTTTCTTCACTTCATACGCTTGTGGTTTAGGAATACCATTAGCAGAAATCAAACCGTCAGTTCCCGTGTTTAGTTCCCCTTTCTTATCTTCCAGCCATTTATAACTACCCATCTTACCATTATACGTCCAATAAGTACGTCCGTCTCTTGGTTCGGTCTTTATCTTAAATCCCTGATCCATAAAATCCCAGATAAAACCGCCCTGCAAGTTAGGGCTGTCATAAATAATATCCCAAAGGTCTTTAAAATTGCCATTGCTGTTTCCTTGGGCGTGAGCATACTCACACATGATAAATGGTCGCTGTTTGCCAGACTTCCGATATTCTGTTATTTTCCACATATTGGGATACATCGGACAGACAATATCTGTATTCCAATCTTCCCAAGCCTGCTCGAACTGTACAAAACGACCGGGGTCATATTTCTTCAAACGTTTATACTCATCGTGGAACACGATTCCATTGCCACATTCGTTTCCTAATGACCATCCGATGATACATGGATGATTTTTATCCCTTTCGACCATTCGGGTGATACGGTCGACATGAGCAGCATACCATTCGGGACGATAAGCAGGATGCGGAATGGTATCTTTAAAATAAGGAACCGAACCCATTCCATGAGTTTCAATATTGGCCTCATCCACTACATAGATACCATATTGATCACACAATTGATAGAATAATGGATGATTGGGATAATGACTGGTACGAACAGCGTTCATGTTCAGTTGTTTAATCAGTCGCAAATCATTCATTATGATTTCGCGAGTCTGCGTATGTCCCAAGCTGTCGTTATGTTCGTGACGGTTAACACCTTTTATATAGGTGGGTACACCATTTACCAGTAGCCGTGTATTCTTAATCTCAATGCGACGGAATCCGACTTTATGAGCCACTACCGTTTGTTGCTTGTCGTCATTGGCTCGAAGTGTCAGAATACAGTCGTAAAGCGAAGGGTGTTCAGCGCTCCATTTCCGTACATTGCGCACAGTGCCTTCGAAAGTAAGTGTAGTACTTATATCTGAGATACAATATGCTTTCTGCGCAGATAAGACAGTCTTCCCCCCTGCGTCCTTCAATTCGAGTGTAAGTGTCCCTTTTTGTAGAGTTGCATTAGCATTGAACGAACGCAAGTCTACAGTAGCCCGAAATTGCCCGTGTCGGTAGGTATCGTCCAGTCCTGCATGCAAAAAGAAATCCCAAATGGTCGTTTGGGGATAAGCGGTCAGAAAAACATCGCGTTCGATACCGCTTAGACGCCAAAAATCCTGGTCTTCCATATAGCTGCCATCGTGCCAGCGATACACCTGTACAGCAAGTAAGTTCTCTCCTTTTTTTAAATAGTTTGTCACATTAAATTCTGCCGGAGTCTTGGATGCTTTAGTCATACCCACCTGCTGTCCGTTCACATAGATACGGGCGTAGCCGCTGATGGAACCGAAGTGCAACAACACTTCACGCCCCTGCCAGTTTTGAGGAACCGTAAATGTGCGCCGGTAAGTCCCCACAGGATTATCAACGTCGATATAAGGTGGATTGGGTGAAAACACATACTGAATGTTGCGAATTATCGGCTCACCGAATCCTTGGATTTCCCAGTTGGAAGGGACAGTAATTGTATCCCAATCATTGTCGGATAAATCTGTACAATAAAAATCTTTTATGCTTTCTGCGATAGAGGGAGCATAAACAAATTTCCACGTACCATTCAACGAGTATTGCCAAGACGATTTTTGTGGATTATCGTTCACAGCATCATCTGTCCGCTCATAAAGGCGAAAGTCAGCGTGTGGTTTCTCTTTGTTCCACTCATATTTGGTGGGATTTTCCCACTCGTTGTTTTGCGCCTTTGCCGTTTGAGACAAACCACCAAAAAGACAGGAAAGGAATAATAAGGTAGAAAATAATCTATTTATCATAAGATAAAGGGTTGTGAGGGTTTCCATTGAGTAACGTCAAGGAGTTAAGAAGCCTAACCTCTTAACTCCTTGAAATCAGTAAGAAAATCTCAAAAAGTTATTCTTCAGTATACAATAATGTTCCAAACCCCAAATCACCGGCTTCGGCAGTACCACGCTCGCCATATCCTTCGGGGCGTTCTTTTTCGGCAAAAGCTTGCGAATATGGAGCATTCATACCTTTCACCTTGGCATAATGGTTGTAAAGGAGTTCCCATCCCGGACGGGCACGCCCTTTACCGTCGGCCGACACCTTCTCGTGCCAACCGTATTTGGGGTGATAGTAAGGTTCGAAAGGCATTTCCACATCTTCGGTCGAAGTTAAGTTATACTTAGCCGTATACTCGCAGAGGTCGAGAATGATGTTGTCGTTATAGGCAAAAAGGTCGATACCCATGTTATAGGCTGTACGACAGAAGTAAGCGTGTAAGCCTACGTTGAGAGTAGCGTGCCCCTGGTCGCGTCCCATCTCTTGGCTCTGTGCCAAATGTCTGCCTTTCACTTTTCCCGCAGGATCCTCGTGCATGCCTTTCACCGACCATTCGATACAGCCCATACCTTTTCCGTGATAGAAAAATTCCAAGGCTTGTTTAATCTTGGCATCGTCATCGTTCAGCACGCCGATAGAAAGAATCGTGAGCATGGCGGGCAGATCCCAACTCATCCAACCCGAAATGGCTGAAGAATTAAAGTGGTTATCCAAAAAATCATCACAGATAGGATAGAAAGTTTTATCTATCCATTTCTTGAAGACTTCAAAATCTTCGGTTTTCCAGCCTTCGTAATCCCGCATCAATTCAGCGGGAGCAGCAAACTGGTATCCGATAAATCCGGCGGCAAGCAGACGATGGCTGTCGTCGGGCCATGTTTTATAATTCACCCCCTTACAAGTCTTAGCCCATCCGTTCAGAATTTTAACAGCTGCCTTGGCATAATCTTCATCTCCCGAAATTTTCCAGCGTACAGCCAACTGATAAGCGGCACCGGCATCGAAAGCGGCCGTATTGAAGTTGCCACCTTGCGAGTGACGTACAATTTCTTCTTGCGGGTTTGCGTTGTAGCTCAGTTGGGCAAATCGGCTTTCGCACAATTTTTCCCAACCGCTAATCCAAGGTTCGGCACGTTCGTTCACTTTGCGGCGTGCGCGTTCAAAGTCAGCTTCGGTGTTCACCAGACAAGGATGCTTGATGATGTACTCATAATTTTCATTGGGGTTGATTTCGCGTTGCCATGGTTCGGGAGTTCCATTCTCAAACTCAGCACTACAGCCGATCAGCAACACAAACGTTATGCTGCTCACGAAGGTATAAATCAGATTTTTCATACATTCAATTTTCATTTTGTTATTCAATCAGTTTCCAGAGAAAGTAGATGCTATTGTTTACCACTTTCGTTCTTTATCAAATCTTTCAGTTCTTGTTCCGATTCGAAAGTCTTTATCCAATCCACATAAATGCTACCTGTTTCATTGGTTTCATACCATATTTTCCAAAATTGAAGTTCCACCGTGTCGTACTTCGTCAATGAGGTAGGCATATACTGTTGGTTTTTGCCAAGGAATTTCTTCGTGAAGTCGGCGTAGAATACTTTGTATTCACCGCAATCTACCACAGTCATAGCATTTTTTCCTTTATCGGTATCTTCGCCATATTTACCGGCTACGGTAATACCGCTTCCGCCCCAAATGTCTAGATACCACTCTATACTCGTTGATGCTTCGAACACATTTTCGGGAAATTTCATTTTAAAGGCTAAGATGGGATAGTTGGTTACGTTGAACCCAAAACCGCCGGTGCGACAAATGCGAACAGCTTTGTAAGTCTTATCTTCACCGGGGAAAATACGAAGTACTCCGTCATTCTCCATCCATTCAAATTCCCGGTGAGTAAAGTTTCCGAATGGCTGCCAGATATTCTCGACAGTAAACTGGTCGTTCATTAAACCTTCGCTCACGCTGACACTCATCGTAGCTTTGACAGGTTTACCATCACCATAGTCGGCCAAAGCGGTAATTACTGCATTGCCATAAGCCTTCGCCACGAACCGGCCTTTTTCGTCAATCTCTACAACATCCGGCTTACTGCTTTCCCATGCGATGTACGAAAGCGTAGCATCTATCGGCGTTACATTCATCTGTGGAGTGTAGGTTTCGCCCAAAGCTAGTTTGTCTGTTTCTTTCACAAATTCCATACTTTCGATATAGATAATGGGCTTCACCTTAATTTCAAACTCTTTCGTGAAATGTTTGTCGTCGGTAGCGGTAACTTGGATGCGTGCCTTTCCTTCAGCTATGCCCTTCACCTCGCCTTTTTCATTGACGGTGGCTTTATCGGGAGTAAGGCTTTTCCAAATCACTCCGGGGTAAGTGGGATCGACCGGAGTAGTCTGCCAAATGAGCGGCAGAGTCGAGGTAACAAACACTTCAAGCTCTTCATTAGTAAGACTGATATCAGTGATGTGAATGATTTCGTTTACCACCTTCACATTGATGGTCGAAGTGGCAGAATAGCCTACAACCGGTTTGGCCGAAATGACCGTATTACCGGCCTTCACTGCAGTGATGCGTCCTTCGGCATCTACGGTAGCCACATCGGGCACAGTCGATTTCCATACCACCTCTTTGTTGAAAGCCTCATCCGGGCCTACGGTATATTTTATCAAAGTATCAGTGCCTATCAGCAGAGGCAGTTCGGGAGTCACCTCAAGGTTGATTTCCTTAACGAGCACTCTCTCTTCTAAAACGGGGGATACATCGTCATCGTTGCACGAAACGGTCATCATTAAGCCAGCTGTAATCAGTGCTGCAAACGCACCCTTTTGAAGTATATTTTTGTATGTCATAATTCGATTACTTTATAAATGAATAATGAATGGATTATTGGTTCCAACCCGGATTTTGTTTCAAGTTGGAGTTCAGTTTGAGCTGGTCGGTGGGCAGCGGCAATAAGTAATGCTTTTCATGCCAGTTGCGTCCTTTCTCGTGGATAATACAACCTTCACCATCTTTCTCCTTAAAGGAAGCATCAGGCCATCTGTTTTCAAAATCGGTACCTTTCCACTTCACACCGGTGAGGTTCATCGGCATTTCGTCTTCGGCCGTTTTCCAACGCTTCAGATCATCAATGCGGAAATTCTCATCGAAAAATTCGATGGTACGCTCACGACGAATCTCTGTGCGCATATCCAAATTATTTGCCGTAACAAAGTCGTTAGTCAAGTCAGGCATTTCGGGGTTGATGCGTTTGCGTGTCAGGTTCAAACTGATGGCTAAGTCTTCATCCGATATTTGTCCATCGCGTTCAAACACGGCTTCGGCATAGTTCAGCAGTACCTCGGCATAGCGGATTATAGGGAAATCGTAAGCTTCCATACCGGTAGGCACTCCGTCGCGTTCGCTACACCACTTGTGGGGAAAGTACCCCGTACCCGTCTGAGGCATGAAGTTCCTATGCGAGGCATTGGCTATTTCGGCTGCATTGCCGCTCCAATCAATGCGTCCGCCGTTTGTACCCCAGTAAGTTTGTCCGGGCACCATAAGCTGATTGTTCATGCGGTTGTCGCGATTTTTATATTCATCATCCACTTTCGTGTAATTCCACGTTTGGGGATTGATGGGCAACCCATTGCTTTGCAGATACATATTAGCCATTTTACGAGTAACATACAAGGCATTACCCAAACGCCCTTGGGTTATGTTGAACCCGATAGAATTGATAACAGGGTCGTGACGGCGGGTAAAGATATACTCTTTATTACCTGTTTTATTGATATTGGCAGGGTTTGACTTTTCATTCTCCAAGATAAAGAGATACTTGTAGGCTTCCGTTCCCAATTCTTGAGGAGCAAAAAGTTCGAATGCTCCGCCCGCCATCACATCATGAGCCGCCTGTGCTGCGGTATTGAGCAAATCTTTTGTACGTTCGGTATTTTGACCGCCATTATGGAATTTCTCCCATGTACCTTCATAGAGGGCTACACGCGAAAGAAATGCCAAAGCGGCTTCGCAGGAGAGGCGGCCTTCATCGCTGCTGCTGATAGCCTTATCGACGGGTAATAGTTTAGCGGCTTCTTTCAAGTCGTCAATGATGAAGTCAGCTACCTCGGTACGCGGATTACGGGCCTTCTGCATCTCAGACGAGTCGATGTCGAGCGGTGTGCGGGTAATGATAAGATCACCATAAGCCTGCAACAACTCAAAGTAACAATAAGCACGGAAGAAACGGGCTTCCCCCACCGAAATGGCAATGTCGGCTTGTTGTTCATACGTATCGGCTTGTTGCAATAAAGTATTGGTTTGACGAATACGATTGTAATTGTCGGTATAATGCTTGTCTGACGACGGAATACTGTTCGTTCCGTTACTATAGATGTTCACCGTGCTACCGGCAAACAAGTCCGAGCGAATATCAGCGTGCTGACTGTCGTCGAGCCATCGAAAGTCGGCCGACCAGCTGTAGAACTGGGTGGCAAAAAGTTTGAAGTGTTCGGGCGACTTCCAATAGTTGGTATCCGCCAATTGCGTCTTGGGTTCAAGGTCCAAACACGACTGCATGGTCATGGCGCAAATGATTCCTAAAATATATGCTATTTTTTTCATTGTTATCTTCAATATTAAGAATAAAAATTAGAATATGGCATTCACACCGAAAGTCACGGTGCGGTTAAACGGATAGCGTTGCTTGTTTTCCACTTTGCGGGTGGCTTCGGGATCCCAACCATCGGTGATATACGATTTTTCCCACAAGTCGGCGCCCGATACATAAATACGCAGGTTGCTGATAAAACCGCTCTTATTCATCCATGCCTTTGGCAATGTGTAACCTAGTACAATCTCTTTGAGACGCAGGTAAGCTCCGTTATCGGCCGACCAGGTAGAGGGAATGTAGTTGTAGTTATTGATGTCATTACTGTTTGAATAAGTAGGGAAATGGTTATTGGGAGTTTCAGGACTCCATACATTACCTACCGACTGGTTAGTAGTGTTCAGCCAAATAGCTTTAAAAGGCACTTTCCAAGAGTCGATTTCACGATAAATGGTACGCTTGCCCACACCTTGGAACACGGTATTGAAATCAAATCCTTTCCACTCGCATCCGAAATTAAACGAGAACGAATATTTTGGGTCGTCGGAACCAAGAAATACAAGGTCGTCTTGTGTCAGTTTACCGTCTTTGTTCACATCTTCATACATGTGGTCGCCCAAACGCAAGTTGGCAGGTAGAGCGATAGAGTTGCTGCCCACATATTTGTCCACGTAATAGTCCAGTTGGTCTTGGTTTTGTACCTTGCCCACATAGCGGTAACCAAATACCGAGTTGAGTGGGTAGCCATTCACAGCTTCGTTATAACCTGCGCTCACCACGATGTTACCTCCATCGACTAGTTTGTTGGTCATATAGGTTAACGTACCGCCAACGTGGTAGTTGAAACCGCCTATCTTGTCACGCCAAGTCAAGCTGGCATCGTAACCATTGGCCTCAAACTTACCGCTATTAGTACTGGGAGCAGTTCCACCCAATACACCGGGGTGCAGACGCGAAACCAGCATATTGTCGTTTTTCTTTTTAAAGACCTCGAACGTACCCGTAAGGCGATTGTTGAGGAATCCGAAGTCAATCCCCAAGTTATAGTTGTAGATACGTTCCCAAGTACGCATGGTGCTCACCAGTCCGGCAGATTCCACATAGGTTCCTTTCGAGTTGCCCAACAAAGCGCCACTGTTCGATTTGTAATTGTAAAGTTGGATGCCATCATAGCGTCCAATACCATTTTGATTACCTACCTCACCATATGAGGCACGTAGTTTTAGTTCATTCACATAGTCACGCAAGTTCTCCATGAATTTCTCTTCAGTGATACGCCATCCAGCTGATGCGCCCCAAAAGAAGTTCCAGCGGTTCTTGGGCAAAAATTTCGAAGAACCGTCGTAGCGAGCATTCACTTCAACCATATATCTCGACTTGTAATTATAATTCAAGCGACCGAAATAAGAGAGAATGGCTTCCTCCCAACGGTCTACCTTGTCTATGTAAATTTGTCCTTTACCGTTAAGCGATTCGATTGCCGCTTCTACGTCCATTGCTTTGGTGCCGCTATAATCGTAAGCGGCATAATCGTATTGCACACCTCCCATAAGCGATATGTCATGAACCTCATCAAATAATTTCTTATAAGTGAGGAAAGCTGATGCCGTGTAATTGTCGGTACGCGCAGAACTTTTAGTATACGATGATTTTTCTTTTGCGGGATAGGGAGAGTTCTCATTTTGAATCGGTGTACCGTCGTATTGATACCAATCAATCGAAAGATATTGTTCGTCACGGGCCGCATTGTTCGTTGAGTATCCCAAAGTTCCCTGAAAATCAAGACCATCCAAAATGTTCACTTTCAAAATCTCGTTCACATTCATTGTGGTCACCACAAGTTTGTTGTCACCACCCAATTCGGCCGACCAGTTAGGGGTATGAATGCCTCCCCACGCATACGGTTTGCCATCGATAGTCGAAACCGGTAGCCCTGGCTGTGGTATGCTACTGCCTAATATACTACCAATCTGTGTAGGAGCCACCTGATGCTGACGACTAGCTGACATGTTGGTTTCCAAGCTGATACGGTTGTTTATCTTGAAACTGTTGAATAAACGTACGTTATAGCGTTCGTTCGAGTTGTTCCCCCATTGCAACGTCCCCTGGTCGTTCAAATAACCCAACGAAAGTCGGTAGGTCGATTTTTCCGAACCTCCGCTTACGCTGAGGTTATGCTGGGTAGAAGTGGCATTTCCCCAAAGCACATCAGTCCAGTTCATATCGTGAAACACAAAATCGGCCACACCACGGAATCCTCCCGGAATGGGATCTTCATCGGGGTTGTTTCCACCATGCAGATTAATCCAACTCCCCTTCATCGCTTTAGCCAAACGGGCATAACGTACCCAGTTGTCATCTTCGCCATAGCCGTCATTCAAACGGGCTTGGAGCACACCGTCCGTCCATTCGTCCATGCTCATCATGCGGGGCTGTAAACCCACAATTTTACGTGTAACCGAACCACTATATTCCACTTTGGTTTTGCCGGCATCGGGACGTTTGGTAGTTACCAAAATCACACCACCTGCCGCTTTTGCACCATAAATGGCAGCCGAAGCATCTTTCAGGAAGTTAATGGTTTCGATGTCATCGGCATTGAGTTGAGCTATCTCACTCACACCACTGGCAGGTACACCGTCAATAATCAAGAGAGGTTCTACCTTGTTCTTCGATACAGAACCACGGATTGAGACACCCCATCCTTCTTCACCAGGAGCAGCCGACGATCGGGTGATGCGTAAGCCCGGAACCTGACCTTGCATAGCCGAAAGCGGATTGGCCACCGTACCTTTGTCTTTAAAAAGTTTTTGGTCGACCACTGTTACCGAGCCTGTCAACGATTCTTTTTTCTGAGTACCATAACCTACCACGACAACCTCATCCAGCACCTCTGTATCTTCGTGCATGATAATTTTAGCCAGATTCGTCCCTTTTACAGAAACTTCCAACGTCTTATAACCAATAAAAGAAATCACCAACGTACCACCTGATACATTATTCAAAGTAAAGTTTCCATCCATATCCGTTATCGTACCATTGGTAGTGCCTTTCACCTTGACATTGGCACCAATAACAGGTTCGCCATAGGAATCCACGATTTTACCTTTGATTACCCCAGTCTGCGAAACAGCCTGCACTTCTCCCACATTGGCAAATACCGCCTGCGGAGCACCTGTTACAAGGGCAAAGGCCATCACCGTAGAGAATAGAAATCTTCTCGATGAGAATCTGAAGAGATTTTTTTTCATATACATAAAATTTAAAACTAACATTTATACTATTTATTCTAATATTAGATACACTGTTGGATATACTCACGGATTTCTTTCCGACTGATAAACAAGTGGTTTTCCACCGTACGGGAAGAAATTCCCAATTGGGCGGCAATATCAGCCGAGGATTTATTTTCGAAACGACTCATGATATAAATCTTCCGACGTTGTTCAGGAAGCTGATTGGCGCGCTCCCATTCGCATGTCAATAGATTATTGGCAATGATCTGACTCTCCACTTCATTGATACAAGTAGGAATCCGGTCGAAAAGATAGGAAGTTACTTCTTGAGCTTTGTAAAAACGACGCAAATAGTCCGTTACTAGATTCCGGCAAATCGCGAATATAAAATGTTTCACTGTTTCCGGACGCAATATCTGCTTATAGTCCATCAAACGCAAAAAGACATCTTGTGACAGATCTTTTGCTTCTTCGTCCTTACCTATTTTATAATAGATATAAAGATAAACGGAATGATGATAACTCTTATAAGAGTCAGCAACCAGTTGAGTGGATTTCATGTTTATATTTTCCATTGCTTAGATTTTTGTTTATCATTACGCTGGCAAATATAAATGGTAAATACGGAAAAGAAACAATAAAAAAGGGCGGATAGATTTCATCCTATTGGAAGGAAAACAGAAGTCGTAATACCTACTGGTAATCAATCAATTATACAATCACAAACTGGAGTCTCAAATTATTATATGAGACTCCGACAATCAATCTTCATTAGTTCGTCCTATACTTTGGACGTATTCGTTCGGGGTTATTCCAGTTGTCTTTTTAAAATAGCGGAAAAAGGAAGTGCGAGAACTAAAACCACACAGTTCAGCTAAAGCACTTAAGGTATATTTTGAATATTCATCCTCATTAAGTAACCGTTTAAACTCAGCTATGCGGTAATCATTCAGATAATCATAATAATTCTTGTTCAAGAACTGATTAAACACGTAGGACAATGTATATGGAGAGACGTTCAGCACTGACGCCAAATCCGCAATCTTTAAATCAGGGTTAACATACAGTCTTTTTTCCTGCATCAACATATCCAATTCGTCTGCCAGCCGATGACATTCTTCCATACTCACATTGCTCTTTCTGTATTTTTCTTCAACTATCGGTTTTCCGGTTTCTATGGCATCCGCCGCAAGAGCCGGAGAGTTCTTTTTTCTCCGGTAATAAGCATAGCTTAAGCATATTATTGCAATCAATAATAGAATTGTTCCCCATAAGGTCGCGTTAAAAGAGGAAGCAATAGTCACTGATAAACAGATTTCTGAACCGGGCTCACCAATCCGACGGATTTTGAATTGATATTTCCCAGAAGACAAGTCATAATAGGTCAGTTCGGATTTACCACCTAACAACTGCCAATCATCATCCATCCCTTCCATTTTATATTCATAAGACATATATGCAGGATCGGAATAGGTAAATCCGGAGAAACAGATAGTCAGATTCTTGTGCGACGGTTCCAAAGAGACTTTATAGAGATGCTGTTCTCTCTGTATAGCAGGATGATAAGGTTCTTTACCATTCACATATACATCTGTGATAGCCAGGGGATAACTATTTTCTTCATCTATATCACGTAAATCCCTGGTCAAATAAATCAATCCTTTGGAATTGCCAAACCAGATTGTTCCCGAAGCATCTATAACAGGGCAACAGGTAATAAAAACAGAACTCGGTAATCCATCCACAAAAGTATAAGGAACAATTGTACTTTTTTTATCATAACGGTACAAGCCCAGATTCGTACCAATCCACAGCCACCCTTCACGGTCTTCGATCATAAACATGGCATCTTTCCCTTCCAAAAGAGTACCCGGCTGGAATCTTCGGAAATGAGTCATCGACAAATCGGAAATAAAAATAGGGCCTTTATCCGGAAGGAAATAAAGCTCGTGGGAAGAGTCTTCATATACTGTCCTGATTTTCTCTTTATGTATAAAGCCTTCGGGGAATACATCTGATTTTATACTACGAGTGGAAGGATCCCAGATACATAAACCGGTAGCCGTACAAATCCAGCCTTTTCCTGTAGAATCAAAGCATATATCAAGCACATTACCTTCCAGGAGTTTGGAATTCGAACTGGTATAGTGATTGAGTTGTTCGCCGTCTTTATACTGATACAACCCCATTGAAGTGGCAATCCACAGACAACCGTCATTGTCCGACCTGATGCAGAAAACATGTCCTTTCACAAAAGGAGACTCCGAAGGTTCAAAATCACGGATAGTTAATGTAGAAGAATCCAGTATATACATGCCACCACCATACGTACCGATATAATACTTTCCCTGAAACGGGTAAATACACATTATCATATTAGAGCGTAATTGAGGTGACTTGAAACTCCTAAAACGCCGATTCTTCTCATCAACATAGAACAAACCATTGCGGGAACCTATCAATCTTTCATTCTCATTGATAACTATGGCCCGTACCGGTATGTCTTTTGAGTCAAAATAAGGAGAATAAGAATAGGTAGAGAAAAGCCCGCTCTGATACAGTGTATAATCAAGTCCCAACTGATAGAATCCAACCCATATCAATCCTTCCCTATCCACCAGCAATGAATAGACTGAGTTAGAGCGGATTCCGCCATTAGTACCGGGTTCATAGCAGAAAGATTTCATAACCTTATTTTCCGTGACAGATACAAAATGTACTCCATTTCCGTCTGTTCCAACATAAAGTATATCTTTTCCGTCACCCGACAAAGAGGAAATTACATTGCATCCCAAATCAATCCAATTATCCCTGAACTTCCCTGTCGATATATCGAAAACAACCACTCCATGTTCCATTGTTCCTAAATAGAGCCTGGAACCAATTCGTGCCATTTTCCGATAAGTATAATCCTGTCTATCATTGTCACCGTATGGACATAAAGTTATTTTTCGGGTAGACAGATTCATTGAATATAGTTTGGAGCGGGTCAGAATCCATAATGTATCTTTTTCTCCCATATTCAAATCGACTATGAAATTATCCGATGACCACATATCCGCATTGATAGTAATCTGCTTCATTTCATTATTTTTGCAGACAAACAATCCTTTTTCGCTGCCAATATATAAGGTTCCCTGCGCATCGGTCAATAAAGAACGAACTCCGAATTTTATCACTTCAGCAACAAACGGTTCTAATTTACCGGATTCTTTATTTATCCGCCAAAGGCCCATATCGTTTCCCACCCAAATCTGATTGCCTTGCGTTTCTGCAATAACATTCACCCATTTCAGTTTCTCATCATCTCCGAATATCGGATAATGCTTGAAACGGAAGCCATCAAAACATTCAACTGACGTAGCTGTTCCAATCCAAAGATAACCTACGGAGTCTTTATACAAGGCACTGACCGTTAAATCAGATAATCCATTTGTTTCTGACAGACCGCGAAAGGAATAAGAAATAGGATAGGCAGACAGAAAAAAAGAAATAAATATAAGGCTTGTTATATGTCGTATCAGATTATTCATAGGATTCATATTTGATAAAACAATGCAAACCTACATAAAATATCCCTAATTTTATGTAGGTTTATACAAAAACAAAACACATTCCTCATTAAAAATGAGTGTTAATCTACCAGCTTTATACTCAATTGGGATTGTTTATAAACAACAGGAATTCTCTTATTATTAACCTCTACTCTTACAGGCTTTTTCTTACTCCTGAAACTGGCATTTATCTTCGGTTGTCCGTCTATCCAAAGATTGAGTTTCTTATCTTCTTCCTTTTGAATGACAAACAACTTGGCCAAAGAAGAAAAATAGGTTTCCTTATCACGTCTTAATGCACTTCCATAGCAGATAAAGAAATCTGTGGCGTCTTTGGCTTCCGTTCCTTCAGGATAAGAGACTGCAAACATATAGGCATCTGTCATCCAGCCGTCCGGCATAATCCATGAGTTGCTGTGCATCAGCCTGCCGTCTGCTAATTGATTAATATAAAGATCGGTCACTTTACCTTTGTGGCGGATACGAAGACCAATCCAGTCCTGCCCTTCCCGCCGTTCCATTTGCGGCAGATCTTTTTCATCAGGAGTATCCTTCAAAATAATAGCAGTCAGCCCTTTTACACGGTTCACTTCTGCGGGCAAATGGAATGAATAATAAGTTTCGGTACCTTTCAGATCTTCAGTTGGAGCCTGTATTTCTTCCCAATACAAATCTTCCGGATAATCGTGCACAAAATCGGACTTAGCAAGCAAACGGGGATAAAGAGGACGAATCACAACGGAAGAATTACCATTCGTCACATTCACGTCAACTCCCGACTTTTTATAAGTCCCGTTGGTATGCCACAGCCATTCAAAACGACCGACCTTATGCGTCTTTAAATCATCAATCATGTAAATCACATCATCCATCCAAAGAAAATGACGGAAATTACGGCTGAAATTGTTTGAAACGGGCCCCGTTCCATTAGCCAGGACATATTTCACATTTCCCGCATCCAAAAGATGATATAAATATCCCCGCAAAGTAGAACCGCTATATTGCTGCTCACGGGGTTGTCCCTCGCCATTGAACAGTACTACATTATGCGCCTGGCTTTGAAAGAAATAGTTTCGATAAGCAGGATTAGGATACCAGCAATTTCCACCGTCTTTTATAATGTCCACTCCTTTGTGAAATATAATAAAGGAATTGGCGTCCGCATGAGAGTGATTCCATGTATGACCGCTTTTTACAGCCAGCATCGTAGCATCCTTTTCCCACGAATTGCGCATCGTAGCCCAGCCAAAATCAGAAAATAATTGAGAAGTCGGTAATTGAGGTATAGCGGGTGCCTTACTCAAATCGGGAGTATAAAGAAAGCCCATCGGACGATTCAGAAAATATCCGTCACGATGTTGTCCTTGTTCCACTTGACTGATATACCATAGAATAACAGGATCTTTTATACCTAATGCATACAATAACATCATGCTGGATTCGGCTGATACATTTTTATGACTATCACCAAAGTTAAGACTATGTAGCATGCCGGTACGCGGGTAACATACTTG
>OJJX01000467.1_pt1 | contig 19844 bp, 18 predicted proteins | sample 1596411 | NCBI WGS metagenome assembly OJJX01 (sample SAMEA4350136, study PRJEB24818) | metagenome | biome: human; feature: gut; material: faeces | place: Denmark | collected 2013-09 | reverse complement strand
GCTACCTGAAGGTCCAGCCCTTCATCGCTACCCTGGGTATGCAGCAGGTGGTCTACGGTATCTGCCTGGTCTACACCGGCGGTACCCCCATCGGCTCTCTGAACAAGGACTTCACCTCTCTGGCCTCCAACACCCTCTTCGGTGTTCCTGTGCTGATCATCATCGCCCTCTTCGTGGCCTGCTGCTTCTGGTTCCTGTACAACAAGACCCGTCACGGCAAGTACATGTACGCCATCGGCGGCAACGAGGCTGCTGCTGAGGTGGCCGGTGTCAACGTTTACGCCACCAAGATCCGCATCTACATCCTGGCCTCCTGCATGTTCGGTCTGGCAGGCTGCCTGCTGGCTGCAAAGTCCGGCGGCGCATCCGTCAACACTGCAATGGGCTATGAGCTGGACGCTATCGCAGCTTCTACCATCGGCGGCGTCTCCACCACCGGCGGTGTCGGCACTGTCCCCGGCATCCTTGTCGGCGTGCTGGTCTTCGAGCTGATGAAGGTCGCTCTGCAGTTCATGAACGTCAACTCTTCTTACACTTACATCGTGCAGGGCCTTGTCATCATCGTGGCTGTCGCTATTGATATTCGCAAGTACCTCGCAAAGAAGTAATTTCCCTAAGAGAGCGCCTATCGGGCCGTCCACTCGTTGCAGTGGGCGGCCCACTTTGTTATAATAATGGAGAACTTGACTGTGAGCCAAAGCCTCTCCCTTTGGGAGAGGTGGCATTGCGGAGCAATGACGGAGAGGGCAAGGATGCTGCCAGAGAAACATAAGCATGGCGATAACATGGTTTTGACAAGGAGCCAGTGTATCGCTGTAGGGAGGCTCTGTCGCACTGAGCTTGCCCTCTCAGGCGCTCACGCGCCAGCTCTCCCAAAGGGAGAGCCTTCCCGAAAAGGAAAACTTCATCTAAAGGCAGGAGAAACACTATGACCGAAAAAGAACAAACCGCCCGCGAGGCGGAGCTGGCCCGGCGGGAAGCCGCTCTGGCAGCTCGTGAAGCTCAGCTGGAACAGGAGCAGACCAAGCTCGAAGCAGCCCGTGCAGAGGCTCCGGAGAGCCGCAAAACGTTCCTCAACAACAATGACCCCGATTTCGTCAACCCGAAAGAGAAGCTCTACGATAAGTTCCCGCTGACGGTCCACCAGATGGACATCATCATCGGGGTGCTGTTCGCCCTCATCGTCCTGTTTCTGGTGCTGGGCTTCACCCACACCAGCTTTTTCGGGCTGTTCGGCGGCTAAGCCCCCGCAGCCGCCCCCCTGCAGCAGACAACAAAAAACCAGAGCCTCCGCACAAGGGCAGGAGGCTCTGGCTTTGTTTTTGGGGATGGTCCCGGGTTCAGAGCAGGTGCTTACAGCAGGACGTACTTCAGGATGAAGAGAACGGTCAGCACATACATGAGGGGGCTGATCTTCTTCTCCTTGGCCTTGCCGGTGACCACATTGACGATGGTCCAGGAGATGACGCCGATGGCGATGCCCTCAGAGATGCTGTAGGCAGTGGGCATAGCCAGGATAGTCAGGAAGGCGGGAATGCCCTCGCTGGGGTCGGAGAAGTCGATCTTGATGGCAGAACCCATCATGTAGAAGCCCACGATGATGAGGGCCGGAGCCGTTGCAAAGGAAGGAATGGTCAGGAACAGGGGGCTGAATACCACGGCCAGCAGGAAGAGGATACCGGTGGTCATGGAGGTCAGGCCGGTGCGGCCGCCCTCGGTGACGCCGGAAGCGCTCTCGACGAAGGTGGTGGTGGTGGAAGTACCCAGCACAGCGCCGGCGCAGGTGGCGATGGAGTCGGCCATCAGAGCGCCCTTGATGCGGGGCAGTTTGCCCTCCTCGTCCAGCATATCGGCCTTGGAAGCAACACCGATGAGGGTGCCAAGGGTGTCGAACAGGTCAACGAAGAGGAAGGAGAACATGACGGCGAAGAAGTTCAGGATGCCCACGCCGGAGAAATCGGTCTTGAACACCTGACCAAAGGTCTTGCCCAGAGCGGAGAAGTCGAAGCTGACGAAGCTGGTGGGGATGACGGAGTACATACCGGCGTCGGGGTTCGGCACATAGATGCCGGTCAGCTCGCAGACGATGCCCAGCACCCAGGTGATGAGGATGCCGTAGAGGATGCCGCCCTTGACCTTCTTCACCAGCAGGATGGCGGTGATGGCCACGCCCAGCAGTGCGAGGATGGCACCTACGCCCACAGAGGAGAAGGTCTCGCCCTTGAAGTGCTGGTAGGTGACGAGGGTGGAGTCGCTGTTGACGATGAGCTTTGCGTTCTGCAGGCCGACAAAGGCAACGAACAGGCCGATGCCCACGCTGACTGCGCTCTTGAGGGTCATGGGGATGGCGTTGAAGATGCCCTCACGGACGTTGGTCAGGCTCAGCACGATGAAGATGATGCCCTCGACAAAGACGGCCATCAGGGCCAGCTGCCAGCTGTAGCCCATCGTGAGGACGACGGTATAGGCAAAGTAGGCGTTCAGGCCCATGCCGGGAGCCAGCGCGAAGGGATAGTTGGCCAGCAGAGCCATCAGGGCAGTGCCGACGAAGGATGCCAGAGAGGTGGCGATCAGGACGGCATTTGCATCCATGCCGGAAGCGGAAAGGATGCTGGGGTTGACCGCAAGGATGTAGGCCATCGTCATGAAGGTGGTGATACCTGCCATGACCTCGGTCTTGACGTCGGTGTGGTTTTCTTTCAGGTGAAAGATTTTTTCGAACATGAAAGTTCCTCCTGTTTGTGTGTGAAACTCCCGCCGCCCGCAAGCGGCCGGGAAAGAACAAAGACTATTGTAGCACTCCCGCCGGATGCTTGTCCACCGGAAAAATACAAAAAATTCACAATTTTGCAAAATTTGACGAATGAGTATGACTTTTTAGACAGGGCTTTTATGAAGCGTGCATGAAAATATGGATCATTGTATTGACAAAAAAAGAAAAGAAATGAAAAAAAGAGGTTGACAAATCCAGAAACCTATGATAAACTAAGCAAGTCGTCCGGCAACGGACACGAAAAGAATATGGGCGTGTTCCCGAGTGGCCAATGGGGACAGACTGTAAATCTGCTGCTTTTCAGCTTCGGTGGTTCGAATCCACCCGCGCCCACCAAAAATGCTCAGCGTATGAAAGTACGCTGGGCTTTTTGTTTTATAAAAACCTAAAGTTTCACTTTCTAGGGTGGATTCGAACAGCATCGGCCGCCGCTATACGTCCCGGCGGCAAAAAGGCCCCTGCGGGGCCTTTTTAGATGCGCGGCTTGCGTAATCCACCCGCGCCCATGAAAAAACCGCTGGTGTAGAGATACACTGGCGGTTTTCTTTTGCACAAATGTCAGACTCACATAGGCGGGTGGATGAGAACAGCATCGGCCGCCGCCATATGTCCCGGCGGCAAAAAGGCCCCTGCGGGGCCTTTTTAGATGCGCGGCTTGCGACATCCACCCGCGCCCACCAAGAACTCCAGCGTCGTGAAGATGCTGGAGTTTTTCTTTTGTCCGAAACTTTTCAAAGCATATCCAAGGGTGGATTCGAACAGCAGCGGAGCCGCCTGCACACAAAAAACAGCCGCCGCACGGAAAGCTCCATGCGGCGGCTGTTCTCGTTTTGTTGAATCTTTGGGAAAAATTACTTCACGTACTCGACGGTGTACTCGAAGCCGTACTCTTCCTGCAGCTTCTTGACGGCAGGCTCGCAGTCCTCGATGAAGGTGGGAGCGTAGACGGAAGCGCCGTTGTGGGCCTTCTTGTAGTCCTCAACGATCTGCTGCAGCTTTGCCCAGCCCTCGTTGGCCTTTGCCTGGTCAACGCTGTCGGGGAAGTTGATGATGAATTCGCGGTGAGAAGGGATACGAGCTTTCATAATAGAATCTCCTTATGAAAAAATATGATTTCGAATTTATACAGAAACAGGAAAATGCCCTGAATCTTACAGTTGGTAAACAGTCCGGGCGTTCTGCGCCGTTTGGCGGAAGACTTCCTCCGGGCTGATGCCCTTGACGCTGGCGGCATACTCGCCGACGTATCGGATGAGGGAGCTGTCGCAGCGGATGCCGCGCACCGGCTCCGGGGCCATGTAGGGGCAGTCCGTTTCGAGGACGATCTGCTCCAAAGGCAGAGCCGCAATGGCCTTTGCCGCCCGCTTGGCGCCCTTGAAGGTGCAGGCGCCGCCGAAGCCGAAATACAGCCCCTGCCGGGCCAGCCACACGGCGTCGTCCGCACTGCCGGAATAGCAGTGGACGATGCCCTTGGGACGGTACTTTTTCAGCAGGGCGTAGACGTCGGCGTGGGCGTTTCGGTCGTGGACGATGATGGGCTTGTCCAGCTCAAGCGCAAGGCGGATCTCCGCCTCAAACAGCGCCAGCTGTGCGTCTTTCGGCACAGGCCAGTGGTAGTCCAGCCCGCACTCGCCCACAGCGACCACTTTCGGGTCGTCGTAGCAGGGGGCAAGGGCTTTCATCTCAGCGGCCCAGTCGCCGCCAAAGACCGAGACAGTGGGGGCAGGGCCTTCCTCGCCGCAGTCCTCGGGGGCCAGCAGGCTCTCGGGATGGATGCCGATGGCGGCATACACCCACGGATAGCGGTGAGCCAGCTCCAGCACCCGGGGCGCGTCCCCCGAGTGGGTGGCCTGCTCGCAGACGCCGACCACGCCCTTTTCGGGCAGGCTGTCCAGCAGAGCGAAGCGGTCAGCGTCGAAGGCACGGGCGCTGTAGTGGGCGTGGGTGTCGAAGATCGGGCCGGTCATTGCTTCTCCCTCTTGGCGGGGGCTTTGTTCACCAGCCAGATGCCGACGCAGACGAACACCAGTGCGGCCAGATACTGCCAGCGGAACAGCGGTTCGCCGTTGAGCACAGCGCTCAGCAGCACGTTGACCACCGGGTTCACGAAGCCGAAGATGGCAATGCGGCTGACAGGGATGTTCTTCATCAGCAAGGCCCAGAGCAGATAGCCGGCGCCGCAGATGAAGGCCAGATACAGCAGCACCAGAATGCCAAGCGGCGTCACACTGCCCAGACGCCCGCCGAGAGCCGTACCCAGCACGAAGAGTGCTGCGCCGCCCACGAACAGGTTCAGGAAGCAGACTGCAAAGCTGTCCGCCTTTTTGGTGACGGACTTGTTCCACGGGCCGGACAGGGTGAAGACCACCGTTGCAAACAGCATACAGAAGACGCCCCAGCCGCTGCCGCCGCCGTGGTTGCCCAGTGTGCCGATGAGAACGCCTGCAAAGCCGACGGCGCAGCCCAGGGTCTTTGCCGGGGTCATCCGATCGGCATTGCCGTAGATGAAGTGGGCAAAGATGGCGCCCAGAAAGCTCTGGGTGCTGTTCAGGATGCTGCCGAACGCACCGGTGAGCATCGCCACGGCGATGTAGTAGAAGGCGTACTGGATCGTGGTCTGCCACAGGCCCAGTACACAGCACTCGGCAAAGACTTTCCCTTTCGGGAAGGTGGGCATCCGGCTCTGGAGCAGGGTGCTGCCCAGCAGGACGAGCAGACTGCCCAGCATGAACCTTGCACCGGCAAAACAGAAGATGGACGCGGTGTTGGACGGATCGATCTCAAAGAGGCGGTAGCCCATCTTGATGAAGGGGAACGCACAGCCCCACAGCGCATTGCAGAAGATGGCCAGCAGGACGGCAAACACCGGAGTGCCGAAGATCTTATCCAGCCGTTCGGCGCGGGAAAGTGTCGTGTTTTCCATCGCTCAGTGGATGCGGGCACCCACGGGGGTGTCGTCGCTGTAGAAGGGGATGGAGCAGCCGCCGTCGGCAGTGTCAGCGGCGAAGATCATGCCCTCGCTGACATACTTGCCCTTCATCATCGGGCGGGGTGCCAGATTGCAGACGATGCCGAGCTTCTTGCCGATGAGGTCTTCCGGCTTGAACCACTTGGCGATGCCGGACAGGATGCAGCGCTCACGCTCGCCGTCAAAGACGGTCAGGTGGAGCAGCTTTTTGCTCTCCTTCAGGTTCTCGCAGGCGCGGACCTCGGCCACGCGCAGCTCCACCTTGCAGAAGTCGTCATAGGAGATCTCTGCCTCGTGGGTGAAGTCCACATTGCTCTCCTCAGCGGGAGCAGCGGCCTTCTTCTCCGCCTCTTCCTTGGCCTTCTTAGCGGCCTCGGCAGCGGCCTTGCGCTTCTCGTCCTCTTCCTTCAGGTGGGCGATCTCCTTTGCCACGTCGATGCGGGGGAACAGCGCCTCGCCCTTGTGGACGGTGTAGCTCTCCTGAACGCCGTAAGCGGCCTTCTCCACGTCGATAGCGGAAGCGTCCAGACCCAGCTGCTCCATCATCTTGGGAGCGGTGGAGGGCAGGTAAGCGTTCAGCAGGATGCCGCAAACGCGCAGAGCCTCGCACAGGTGGTACAGTACGCTCTCAAGGCGCTCCTTGTTGGCCTCATCCTTGGCCAGAGCCCAGGGGGCGGTCTCGTCGATATACTTGTTGGCGCGCTGGATGACGGCGAAGATCTCCATCAGAGCCTGCGGGATGGTCAGGTTGTCCATGTCTGCCGTGACCTTGCCCAGCAGTTCGTTGGTCATGGTCTCCAGCTCGGTGTCGATGGCCTCGGTGCCGGCCACTTTGCGGACAGTGCCGCCGAAGTACTTCTCACACATGGCGACGGTGCGGCTCAGCAGGTTGCCAAGGTCGTTTGCAAGGTCGCTGTTGATGCGGTTGATGAGGGCTTCGTTGGTGAACATACCGTCGTTGCCGAAGGGGATCTCACGCAGCAGGAAGTAGCGGATGGCGTCCACGCCGTAGCGGTCGCAGAGGATGACGGGGTCAACGACGTTGCCCACGGACTTGGACATCTTGCCGCCGTTCATCAGCAGCCAGCCGTGGCCGAACACCCGCTTGGGCAGCGGCAGATCCAGAGCCATCAGCATGGCGGGCCACAGGATGGTGTGGAAGCGGAGGATCTCCTTGCCCACCATGTGCAGGTCAGCAGGCCAGAACTTGCTGTACTCGTCGTACTTCTCGTTGCCGTAGCCCAGAGCGGAGATATAGTTGCTCAGAGCATCGACCCAGACGTACATGGTGTGCTTGGGGTCGAAAGGCACGGGGATGCCCCACTTGACGGAGGTGCGGGAGACACAGGTGTCCTGCAGACCCTGCTTGATGAAGGCGATCATCTCGTTCTTGCGGCTCTCGGGCTGGATGAACTGGGGGTTCTCTTCGTAGAGCTTGAGCAGACGGTCGGCGTACTTGCCGGTCTTGAAGAAGTAGGCTTCCTCGTGGGCATCGTAGACCTCGCGGCCGCACTCGGGGCATTTGCCGTCCACCAGCTGGCTGTCGGTCCAGAAGCTCTCGCAGGGCTTGCAGTAGTGGCCGGTGTACTCGCCCTTGTAGATGTCGCCCTGCTCATAGAGCTTGGTGAAGATCTTCTGGCAGGACTCCATGTGGTAGTCGTCGGTGGTGCGGATGAAGCGGTCGTAGCTGATGTCCATCAGCTTCCACAGGTCTTTGACGGTGGCGACGATCTTATCCACGTACTCCTTGGGGGTCACGCCTGCGTCGGCGGCCTTGTCCTGGATCTTCTGGCCGTGCTCGTCGGTGCCGGTCAGGAACATGACGTCGTAGCCCTGCATCCGCTTGAAGCGCGCCAGTGCGTCGCAGGCCACGGTGGTGTAGCTGTGGCCGATGTGCAGCTTGTCGCTGGGATAATAAATAGGTGTGGTGATGTAGAATGTCTTGTGCTCGCTCATGAAAACGATTCTTCCTTTCTTTTGGCGCTAACAGCGAAAAACGCCCCCGCCCTGCCGGCTGTGCCGGACAAGGACGAGAGCGTATAACTTCCGTGGTACCACCTTGTTTCGCCGCACCCTTGCAGGCGCGGCCTTGCGCCGGAACTTCCGGCGAGCGCAGTAACGGGCGCACCCGTCGCAGGCTAAACGCTTCGCCCGCGCAGCTCAGAGACCATGTTCCGCTCCGCGCGGCCTGCCCGGTTCCATCCTTCGGGCTTTCTGTCAGGCGCAGACGAGGCGTACTCTTCTCTTCACAGCCAATTTACATTATTATATCTAATATACGCAAAATCGGTGGGTTTGTCAACCTGTACTTGCAAAATATCCATGCAGACGATAAAATAACAAGGAAGAGCGCAGGAGGACGAAAAAATGAATGTACAAGCGTTTATTGATAATATTAGTTTTCCGACAACATTGGTAGAATTAGAAGACTTTATAGATGAGTTTAATGTGGAACAAATTTTGACGGTTGATGAGACAGAATGGACAGCGCCTAAGTGGGCAGTCGAGGGAGATATTGTTTTCTTTTTTCATGCGAAGACAGCGATTCAACGAATTACAAAGTTGGAAACAGAAATGAAAAAAGAAAAGGAATGGATGAAAGAATCCGATTGGTTTGAAATGTTTGGAGATGCGCTGGGAAACTATGAACAGGTAAGTTTGGATGATGACATTCGTTGGCAAGCTTTGCAGCGCGCAAGAGAACTTTATAAAAAATATGGTGGAAGGATTTTTGCGATAGGAAGAATTTCGGGAAGACCATACTATGATAATCAAGAATACGATGATATGTACCATTGGAGCAGTAGAGTTTATGCACCGATTGACAGAATCTATGTTTTACAACAACCAATCGATATTTCAGAATTTTCAGATTTTCTTCCTATTTCAACTCGAGGTGCTATTACCCCGGTGGTAGGCAGTGACTTTGACCGATTGAAGAGAATTATTGCATCTAAAAACAACACCCCTCAATATTTGAAGGAAAGCAGAGCGATTCCGCTGCCCTTGAAAAAAATCAATGCTAAAAATTGGCTGGAGGTCACACAGCATTATAGAAGGCTGTTTACGCTGGAAATTCAATTCCGCCGCTTTTATGTGGACTATTTTTTGAAGGTGCTTGGCGAGCAAAAGAAATTCTATGCTGAATGTGAATGTTACCGATAGGGACAAAGAACGGGCATTGCGGATAACGCAATGAAAATTGGAGGAAGATGGTGCTTTGTAGAAGTAAAGCTAAATATACATACGGAACCGCACCTTCATAACCAGCTGAAAAAGTATTGTCAAGTGGAAAAAACTGCGCTGGACAAAGAAAGATCAGCTGAAAAAGAGAAGTTGTGGCAAAATAGTGTATTGGTAATTGATACGACCGATTTTTATTTCTATGATGCACTGACAGACAATTTGATTTTTTTGAAAAATCTGGATGAGGTCTGCACAGAAGAAGATATTAAAACTCTTCGGGAAAAGATTATTCCGTTGCTTCAATAAGCAAAAAGAGACGCTCTGCATTGTAGAACGTCCCTTTTTGTTGTAATGATAAAATATTAAACTTCGTAATCCAGGCAGACGCGGCTCTTATAGTAGGGCCGCACCTTGCTGTCGGCGACGGCCACATGAGCCGGGTGCTTGGAGTAGCCCTTGAGTGCCTCGGCAGACTCAAAGGTGGTGTCCAGCATCAAATCGGCGTTGGAAGAGGGCAGGCCGTTGATGTTGACGTGGACCTCCACGAGGCCCGGGATCTGACCGGCCAGACCCTCGAGGCCCGCTTTGATGCCGGCTTTGATGTCTGCCTTTTCGGCGTCGGAATATTCGTCCTTGAGCTGCCAGAGAATGATGTGCTTTACCATGATAAATTCCTCCTGTTGTTGACCGAAATACTTGCTGCCCTTATTGTAACATCTGCACAAAAACTGTGCAAGAGCTTTTATTTGCCTACGCAGCGGCGGGATGATATAATAAAAGGTAAGAACGGACAGGCTTCGTCTTCGTACAACCTGCTCCGAAAGGTAAGAGATTTTTGATGAACTGCGGGCCGCGCCGACCAGCGCCCCGCAAGACTGTGAGGAACATCGGATGAAAAAACATTTAGCTCATCTTGCTGCCGCCCTGGCAGTGACGCTGCTCTTCGGCGCTGCGGTCGGCCCTCTGAGTGCGGCTGCGGCGGCACCCACGGCGGCGATACTGAACGAAGAAAATACTGGGGCGGAAGAGAGCCGCCTGTGCCAGAGCGGGCTGGATCTGGAAATCGAGTACAACGACCTGCACCCGGTGTACCAGCTCTACCTCTCCAGCGCCGCCCCTGACGACTGGGTGTACCAGTGGTACAGCACCAACCCCGCCGTGGCGACGGTAGACCGCAACGGCCTCGTAACGGCCCAGCAGCCCGGCAAGGCCACCATCGTGGCCAACACCTACACCACCACCCTGCGGTGTGACGTAACGGTGGTGTCCAACGTGGGCCGGGTGACCCTGAACAAGGAGCGGCTGTATCTGGAGGGCATCGGAGGCACAGCGGCCCTGAAAGCCACCGTAGCGGCAGAAAACGGCAGCGCCGTACCCATCACCTGGACCAGCAGCAACCCTGCCGCCGCCACCGTAGACCCCTTTGGTCTGGTAACGGCGGTGGGGGACGGGGAGGCCCTGATCACCGCCACCACCCCGGACGGCCACAGCGCCTGCTGCAGCGTCTATGCCGGGGCACAGGTGGCGATTCAGGAACAGATCGAGGCCGATGAGGCAAAAATCGCCCTCGGCGTCCTTGGAGGTTTTGCAGTGCTGGTCACCGTGCTGGCGCTGGCAGTCTCCGGCAGCTGAAAAACAGAGCAGAAGAAAAGCAGGCACGCACCCGGAAAAGCCGGAAATGCGTGCCTGCTTTGTTATGCTCTTACAGCTGCTCTACTGTGGTAAAACATCTTGCGATGTTCCAAATATTTGATGTAATATCGTCTTAAATTGGAACTCCGCAAGGTTTGCGATGTTCGGGTCATTTGCGATGTTCCAACTTCGCACGAAAGTCGAACTCCGCAAAGCGTGCGATGTTCGATTCTGGACGTAATATCGCTAAAAAAGCGGAACTCCGCAAGATGATCTGCGGGTCTCAGAGGCTTACACGCCCGAAGCGCCGTAGTTTGCCAGCACACGGGCGGAGGGGTCGTTGACGTTGCAGCCCGGCCATGCCTTGTTGGGCATCCAGAAGTCCACGATGGTGCGGCTCTGGTCGTGGTAGTATTTCTCGAAAATTTCGCGGTAGAACAGGCTCTCTTTGGTAAACGGCATACAGTGGGCGGAGTAGTTTGCCCGGCGGAGCTGGAATTCCTCGTCGGTGTAAAGGCTCTCGGCGTACTCCTTGATGTCGTCCACCATGCTGTGGCCTACAGCGTCGGAGAAGGCGGCCTTTTCACGCCACAGGATCTCCGGCGGCAGCCAGTCGCCCTCGAACGCCTTGCGCAGCAGGTATTTGCCCTTGCCGTAGCTGTTCAGCTTCTTTTCGGGGTCGATGGCCATGACGTACCGCACAAAGTCCAGATCACCGAACGGCACACGGGCCTCGATGCTGTTGGCGGAGATGCAGCGGTCGGCGCGCAGGACGTCGTACATATACAGCTCGCGGATGCGCTTCTGGCTTTCCTGCTGGAATGCATCTGCGGTGGGGGCGTAGTCGGTGTACTTGTAGCCAAACAGCTCGTCGGAGATCTCACCGGTCAGCAGCACGCGCACATCGGTCTGCTCGTGGATGGCCTTGCACAGCAGGTACATTCCCATGCTGGCCCGGATGGTGGTAATATCCCAGGTACCCAGCAGACGGATGACCTCTTCGAGGCTGTTGATGACCATATCCCGGTTGATGATGATCTCGTGATGCTCGCTGCCCAGATACTCAGCGGTCTGGCGGGCATATTTCAGGTCGATGGCGTCGGTGTCCATGCCGATGGCAAAGGTGCGGATGGGCTTGCCCAGCTTCTTGGCGGCGATGGAGCAGACCAGCGAGGAGTCGAGGCCGCCCGACAGCAGGAAGCCCACGGGTGCGTCAGCGTCCAGACGCTTCTCCACGCCTGCAATGAGCTTTTCGCGGATGTTGGTCAGGATGGTGTCCATGTCGTCCTGCATGGGGGCGGGAACGTCGGCGATGTCCTCGTAGCGGACAAAGCGTCCGTCGCAGTAGTAGCTGCCGATGGGGAAGGGGCGGATGTCATCGCACCAGCCAATGAGGTTCTGCATCTCAGAGGCAAATGCGATCTTGTGGCTGGACTTGGAGTAGCCGTAGAACAGCGGACGGATGCCGATGGGGTCGCGAGCTGCGATGAGGCGGTCTTTGCGGGAATCGTACAGGATGAGCGCAAATTCGGCGTCCATGTGGCGGAACATATCCAGACCGTACTCATAGTAGAGCGGCAGCAAGATCTCGCAGTCGCAGTCGGAGGTGAACTTGTAGCCCCGGCGCTTCAAAATCTCTTTCTCGAAGCGGAAGCCATAGAGTTCACCGTTGCAGACCACGCAGTCGGCCCCGCGGTAGAAGGGCTGCATCCCCTCCGGCGTCAGGCCCATGATGGCGAGGCGTCCGAAGCCCATCAGGCCGAAAGGCCCTTCCACCACGCGCTGGTCGTCCGGCCCGCGCGAGACGGTGCGCATCAGATATTCTTTGAACTTATCGGCACTCATATCATGCCCGGTATAGCCTATCACACAGCACATATTTCTTACCCCTCTTGTGTTGGACCGCTCCGGTGTATCCGCGAGGCTTTCCCTTCCTCGCTTTTGGGGGAGCGGCAAATAAAAAATACGGCAGCAAACGTCCTTTTTGCTAGGACGAATGCTGCCGTATCCGTGGTGCCACCTAAATTACCGGCACAGCGTGCCAGTCACTTTGTGCGCCCTCCCCGTTGAAAGCACTGCCGCGATAACGAGCGGCGCACGTCTGCCCCTACTGCCCGCAATGCCACAGCATCCGGGGGTTCAGGGGGAAGCTCACGGGGGTTCGTTCAGGCCCGGCCATCTGCGCGGCTCACACCTGCCCGCACTCTCTGGAAGAAGGCGCTCAGGGCCTTACTTTTCCCGTTCATCGCTTTTTATGCAGAAATTGTATCACTGCTTTTTGTCCGTGTCAACATCTGCGCAGCAATTTTTACAGGTTTGTGCAGCCTGCCCGTCTTCGGCCTCATTTGCAGCGCAGCTGCGGCACAGACCGTACAAAACGCTGCCCTCGCACTGCAGCGTGAAGCCGTGCTCTGCCATCAGGTGGGCGCGCACCTCGTCCATGAAGTGGCAGTCCAGATGATAGATCCGCCCGCACCGCACGCACTTGAGGTGCAGGTGCTCCCGGCAGTGACGGCCCTCGTCCACATACTGGAACACGGCCTTTTCGCCCTTGTCGGCGACGTATTTCATCACCCGCTGTTCTCCGGCCAGCTTGTCCAGATAGCGGTAGACGGTGGTGGGGTTGGGGCTGGCGCCCTCGGCTTCGAGGTGCTCGAGAATATTGGACGCGCTGACCGCGTGCTGGCGGTTGCGGATGAGATAATCCAGGATGAGCTGGCGGGTCTTGGTGTTGTAGCCGTCGCTTCGTGCCATGATGCTGATACCTTCTTTCTGTCTGTAGTGTACCACATTTTATCCTTCGATGCAAAACAACAGCTAAATGCTGGCAACAAGCACAAAAACCGTTGTGGAAAATGTGCAAAAATGAGCCAAGATATTTGGACAAAACGGAAATCAAGCCAAACTTCGGTAGAAACTCTTGTAAAAAATATCCTATTGTGTGATAATAAAATCGAGATGATAGTTGGATGGTTTCAGGGATACAAGCAGAAAACGAAACATCCGACCGGAGAGAGACTGGAGAAGAGGAAGAGGAAGAAGAAGATGAAAGAGACGGAAGCACAGGCAAAGCTGAGCCTGAAATTACAGGCGTATCAGTACCTGAAAACCAAGATCCTGAACTGTGAGTACCGCCCCAACGAGTTCCTGAACGAGCAGAAGCTCTGCGCCGAGATGGGCAACATCAGCCGCACCCCCATGCGGGATGCGCTGGGCCGCCTGGAACAGGAAGGGCTCATCACCATCCTGCCCAAGAAGGGCCTGATGGTGTCGGGCATCACCGAGGAGGACGTACACAGCATGTTCGAGATGCGCCTGCTGGTGGAGCCTTATGCGCTGCGCACCTACGGCGCGGACATTCCCCGGGAGGAGCTGGAACACTTTGTGCAGATGATGCACGAGCCGGACGTCATCGACGACTTCTGCAAGTCGGACGACGACTTCCACGAGCTGCTCATGAGCACTCTGCCCAACAAGTATCTCCGCTCGGCCTACGACCGCATCACCGGCCTGAACACCCGGTTCCGCATCATGACCGGCAAGGTGAGCATGATCAACCGGGAGCAGACCTGCGAAGAGCATCTGGAAATTCTCGAGCCTGCCCTGAAGGGCGACTGGAACACCGCCGCCGATGCCCTGCAGAAGCATCTGGAGATCGCCCGCGACAAAGCCGAGGGCGTCATCAAGGTCATCCGGCTGTGGTGAGAAGATAACAACAAAAGACCTCTCTGTATCGAATGGTGCGGGGAGGTCTTTTTTCACGCAGGAAGGGAAAATGGTTGAAAACGATCCCCCGGAACCGATATAATGGGAACAGTTCAAATGTGAGGTCTGACAAAATGCAAAACAACACACTTTCCTGCCCGGGCTTTTCCCTCAGCGGCACGGCCCTGAAACGCATTGCCTGCCTGTCCATGCTGGTGGACCATCTGGGAGCCTCCCTGCTGGAGAACGGCCTGTTCCGCTGCAGCGCCATCGACCCCCGGCTGGTGGGGCTGGACCAGCTTTTGCGGCTGGTGGGTCGGCTGGCCTTTCCCATCTACTGCTTTCTGCTGGTGGAGGGCTTTCTCCACACCCACGATCTCAAAAAATACGCCCTGCGGATGCTGGGCTTCGCACTCATCAGCGAGTGGCCCTTCGACTGGGCCTTCTTCTCCGGCGTCTACTGGGGACATCAGAATGTCTATTTCACCCTGTTGCTGGGGCTGCTGGCCATGAAGGCTCTGGATACATCCCAGACGCCGGAGGGGATGCCGGCGCTGAAAGGCATCCTCGGGGCGGCAGCCTGCTTCCTGGCGGCGGCGCTGCTCCATTGTGACTACGACGTGCTGGGGCTGGCCCTCATCCTCGCCCTCTACATGACCCGGAAGGACAAAAGAGCGCAGTGCATCGCGGGCGCAGTGTTCTCCCTCTTCGAGCCGGTGGCACCGCTGGCGTTCGGGCTGGTCTGGTTCTACAGCGGCGAGCGGGGCGGCAGCTCCAAACTCGAGCAGTGGGCGTTCTACTGGTTCTACCCCGCCCACATTTTCGTCCTCGGTGTTTTAGCAAACCTTGTGCTTTTCCGATAAACAAGAAGCTGTTTTCATAAGCATTGCACACCGCTTGAACGGTCTTTTTGCTCACATACTGCGTTGCTTTCCCTTGCAATCCGTCAGGATTGCTGCGGAAAATCGCCTTGTCTGTGGGCAAAAATTCTCGTCATTCGGCGCACCCTGCTTACGAAAACAGCTTCTAACCGAAAATTATAAAAATATGACACAAAATTGCAACATGATATGAGGAAAACTGGCAAAAAGTGTGATATAATAAACGATAGGATAGCAAAAATGCATCAGGAGGTTCTACCAATGAAGATCATTCGTGCAAAAGACTACAAGGATATGTCCCGCAAGGCGGCAAACATCATCTCCGCGCAGGTCATCATGAAACCGAACTGTGTGCTGGGTCTGGCGACCGGCGGCACCCCTGTGGGCGCATACGCCCAGCTGGTGGAGTGGTATAACAAGGGCGACCTCGACTTCTCCGAAGTGACCACCGTCAACCTCGACGAGTACCGCGGTCTGCCCAAAGAGCATCCCGAAAGCTATTGGAGCTTCATGCACAAGAACCTGTTCGACCATGTGAACATCCGCCCCGAGGCCATCCATCTGCCCGACGGCACCAACCCCGACGCGGCCGACGCCTGTGCCAAGTACAACGACATCATCCACAGCGTGGGCGGCATCGACCTGCAGCTGCTGGGCCTCGGCCCCAACGGCCACATCGGCTTCAACGAGCCGGGTGAGGCATTCGAGCTGGAGACCCACTGTGTGGACCTGACCTCCGCCACCATCGAGGCCAACAAGCGCTTCTTCGACGGCAACGAGGACCTTGTGCCGAAGCAGGCCTACACCATGGGCATCAAGACCATCATGCAGGCCCGCAAGGTGCTGGTGGTGGCCAACGGTCTGGCAAAGGCCAAGGCCGTCAAGGCTGTCGTTTCCGGCCCCGTCACCCCCGAATGCCCGGGCTCCATCCTGCAGATGCACCCCGACTGCATCCTCGTGGCCGATGAAGAGGCCCTGAGCCTGCTGTAAGGCCCGGAGGAACGCATGGACGAAAACGAAAAGAAAGAGCCGGAGATGACACAGGAACCGCCCAAACCCGAGGACTACAGCCGCTACATGGGGACCCTGAACCGCATCTACCGCCGGAACAATAACCCGCAGCGCAAAAAGCTGGGCGACGGCATCGGTTCGCTGAAAAAGGGGCAGCAGCCTGCCGCCCCTGCGCCGGAGCCGGGCAAAAAAGACCGCAGCTTCCTTGCTGTGGCGGGCGGAGCCATCGTCCTGATGGCGATCCTGTATTTTATCAAGCTCTTATAAATAAAAAGGACCGCTGTGCAGCTGCACGGCGGTCCTTTTGTATTGCTATAAGACTCAGACGTTCTCGGTCAGGAACTTCTCGACAGCCTCAATGGCAGCTGCCTCGTCTTCGCCCTCGGCGGTGACGGTGATGGTCTCGCCCTGACGGATGCCCATGCCCATCACGGCCATCAGCTTGCGCATATCGCAGGTCTTGCCATTCTTCTCGATGGTGATGGTGCTGGTATACTGCTTGGCCAGCTTGACCAGCAGGCCGGCGGGACGTGCGTGGACGCCGAGTTCATCTTTGATGGTATACTGGAACTGTTTCATGGCTCATGGTCTCCTTGTTGGATAAAAGGGGGATTCGGGTCGTTCAAAAAATCAGACAGCGCTCTCGTAGTCCAGCATGAACTGCACGATGCCGTCCATGGCCAGCTCGCGCGGGTCGAGCTTCAGCTTGCCCTCGCGGATCTTTGCGTAGCTGATGGGCATATACTGGTGGAGCATATTCATCGGGATGGGGTACTCGCGGAGATTGTCGAACAGCTTGTTCATGGCGGCCACCACCTCGGGCTGACCGATGTAGTAGCGGGCGCGGTCGGAGTAGCTGTACTTGCGGCACTGTGCCAGATGCTTCTCGTCGCCGTGATAGTGCTTCTCCCAGTTTGCGGGGGAGGCCAGCATGACGGCGTCCAGAGTCTCGATGAAGTTGGCGCGCTTTTCCTCGGGGACAAGCTCCTTCTCCATCATGCTCAGGGAGAACAGGGCCTCACGCAGGCCGTAGGTCAGGGCCGGGCCGACCTTGAGGATGGCGATGCCGTCGGTGACCATGTTGTACAGGTCGGTGGCGGTCTGGTAGTCGGTGGAGTGGCCCTCGAAGCAGATGTCCGGGAACTCCTTCAGGGCTGCGCAGAGGTCCACAGCGGCGGCAGGGTCATAGTCGAACACCTGCTCGTCGCCGAACTCGACGCCGGGCTGGACGACCACAGCGATGACGTCCTTCATGCCGTCGCCCACGCCCTCTTCGGTCCAGACGCGCTGGTAAGTAGAGACGGTGTCGCGGAAAGCATCGGGGCTGGTGACAGCCAGCGTGTCCTCAGCCTCGGTAGCACCGCCGGGGATGGGTACTTCGCTGCCGATGACGAAGACGGGGCGCATTGCATCGGGCTTCTCGGCCTTCAGCTCTTCGTAGCCCTTCATAGCTGCCTTGTACAGCTGAGCGCCGCGGCGTGCGATGACCTCGGTCTTGAGCAGGCCGGGAGCGTCGTCAGCCACCTTCATGCTGGTGTCGAGGTGGATCTTGGTAAAGCCTGCGCGGGCATACTGGTAGACCAGCTCGACCGAGTTCTTCATGGCCTCGGCCTCGGGCAGCTTCTGCCAGGTCAGGGGGCCGAGGTGGTCGCCTGCCAGGATCATCATGTTCTCGGGCAGGTCGATGTCCTTGGCCATTTTCAGGACCATCTGGTAGAAGTCGGCGGGCTTCATGCCGGTGTAGCCGCCAAACTGGTTGACCTGGTTGGCGGTGGCTTCGATCAGGACGGGGATGCTGCGCTCCTTGGCGCGGCGCAGCGCGATTTCAATGACCAGCTCGTTGGCGCTGCAATAAGAAGGGATGCCGCAGCGGATGCCCTGGCGGCGCTTGTCCATCATTTCCTGAAGCGGGTGTTTCATGTTTGCTATCTCCTTCGTGTCTGCTTGGGTGTATGCATTGAATCAAAGCTTGGGCTGGCCCATGCAGTAGGTCTGCAGGACGTCGTAGTTATCCTCCAGCACCACGAGGTCGGCGTCCTTGCCCACCTGGATAGAGCCCTTGCGGTCGTCCAGATGCAGGCACTTGGCCGGGTTGATGGTGCAGGAGTTCAGAGCGTAGTTGAAGGGGACCAGAGCCTCTTCCACGAGGATGCGCAGGCCCTTGTTGATGTTCAGGGTGGAGCCTGCCAGACCGCCGGTGGCCGTCAGATGGGCGCTGCCGTCGGGGTAGATGATGATCTCGTTGCCGCCGAACAGGTACTTGCTGCCCACGGGCGTACCCTTGGCCATCAGGGCGTCGGAGACCATGATGGCGTAGTCCGGCCCCTTGCTCATGAAGTAGTTGTTCAGGGCGGCGGGGGTGGAGTGGCAGCCGTCACAGATGATCTCGCCGTACATGGTACGGATGCGGTAAGCGGCGCCCACCAGACCGTTTGCACGGTGGTTGAAGGGCGACATACCGTTATAAACGTGGGTCATGGAGCGCGCACCGTTGGCGTAGGCCATGACAGCCTGCTCGTAGGTCGCGCCGCTGTGGCCGATGCTGACCACCACGCCGTGAGCCGTCAGATAGCGGGTGAGGGCGAAGTCCTCGTCATGCTCCGTTGCCAGCGTGACATAGCGGATGTGGCCGCGGGCCGCTTTCTGGTAGTGCTCGAACTGCTCGATGGTGGGTTTGACGATGTACTGGTCAGGCTGTGCGCCCTTGTACTTCATGTCGAGATAGGGGCCTTCGAAGTGGATGCCCAGGATCTCTGCGCCGTCGTAGCCGCTCTCCATGACATTGGCCACGTTGGTGACAGCGTTGGTCAGCACCTCCACGCTCTGGGTGATGGTGGTGGCGAGGAAGCTGGTGACGCCCTCCGAGACGATGTGCTCTGCCCAGTAGCGCAGGCCGTCCTCGTTGGCGTCGTTGGTGTCGAACTCGTAGGCGCCGTGGCAGTGGATGTCCATAAAGCCGGGGACGATGCGCTTGTCACCGTAATCGTCGTCCACATCCTTGGTGCCATAGGGCAGGATGGCGGTGATCCTGCCGTCATTCACCTCAATAGCAGCAGGGACGAACTGGTCTGCCAGCCAGACCTTTTTACTTTGTATTACCATTTTAGATGCCCTCCTTCTGGGATCGATAACTTGATTTCATTATACCGCACGGCTTCGGAAAAATATTTATAATTTTCAATCGATTTGTTATTCGTTTCGGCAAAAAGACATAAAAATGATGGAGAAAACGGCCTGACAGGCCGCTGCGCGGCGGCTGGTTTGTCTTTTTCAACCAAAAAGTTATGGCTTTCAGTTACCCCCTTGTTTTCTGCGGTTTGGTTGTGATATAACAAACAAAAGAGAGCGGAACAGCTCTGCTATGGAATTATCAGAAAAAAGTTTTACCGTGTCCATTAGGAGGTAGATTTAGGATGAGCATTTTTAATCTGACCGATGAGAAGATGAAGGAGACGTCTTCCACCTTTACGGCCCATGAGATCTATCAGCAGCCTGCCACCTGGCGCAAGACCTGCGCACAGCTCGCTGCCTGCAAGGATGAGCTTCAGGCTTTTATCGATCAGGTCGTCAAGCAGGATGATTTCGACATCGTCCTCACCGGTGCCGGCACCAGCGAGTTCGTCGGCAACTCCCTGTTCCAGGCCCTGAACCCCAAGTACAACTTCAAGGTCAAGTCCTACGCTTCTAC
>OJJX01000464.1_pt1 | contig 20047 bp, 17 predicted proteins | sample 1596411 | NCBI WGS metagenome assembly OJJX01 (sample SAMEA4350136, study PRJEB24818) | metagenome | biome: human; feature: gut; material: faeces | place: Denmark | collected 2013-09 | reverse complement strand
GGTTGAACGCGACTCCATAAATAGCGGAAGAACAAACGAAGTGATCTCCTGCCTGGCAGATATTAAAAATGGCATAGAAGTTGGCAGCCTGACCGCTGGAAGTCAGCATAGCGGCTACACCACCTTCAAGAGCGGCGATTTTGGCGGCAACGGCGTCATTCGTTGGATTTTGCAGGCGGGTATAAAAGTAACCACTGTCTTCCAAATCGAACAGGCGGGCCATTTGCTCGCTGGTATCGTATTTGAAAGTTGTACTTTGATAGATGGGCAATACGCGTGGTTCGCCTTTTTTAGGCGTCCATCCAGCCTGTACACACAGGGTTTCCGGTTTGAATTGTTTTGCCATAATGTTATCGGGTTTTAATGTTTTATTTCAAAAAATGTTTTAATGCTGCAAAAGTAGGGAAAATAATTGTATTTTTGCCCTGTTTATGAGTGAAATGATACTCTTGCGAAGGAGATAGTTAATGTAGTTATGAAAAATAAACTCTATATTCTTTTATTCTTAGCTTTTCTTTTTTCGGGCACAACTCTTTGGGCACAGCAGAAGGCAACCCCGAAGGCGGGTGAAGGTATCTCTTCTTTTCTGTTGAGGCACAACCGCTCTCCGAAGAAGTATTACGACGACTTTATTGAGCTGAATAAACAGAAACTGGGAAAGAACAATGTGCTTAAAGTGGGCGTGACGTATGTTATTCCTCCCATCAAGAAATCACCTTCCGAAAATACCGGGACAAAGCAACAATCTCCGAAAGCTAAATCAACAAAAATAGGAACCACTATCAACGAACCTTTGTTTGGAAAGCAACTGGCTAATGTGAAAGTCACTTCCAACCGTCTTGCCGGTGCTTGTTTCTATGTGGTCAGCGGACACGGAGGTCCCGATCCGGGAGCTATTGGAAAAGTGGGTAGATACGAACTGCATGAAGATGAATACGCTTATGATATTGCACTCCGTCTGGCACGTAACCTGATGCAGGAAGGAGCCGAAGTGCATATCATCATTCAAGATGCCAAAGATGGTATTCGTGATGATTCGTATCTGTCGAACAGTAAACGTGAGACTTGTATGGGGGATGCAATTCCTTTAAATCAAGTGCAACGCCTTCAGCAACGTTGTGATAAAATAAATGCCCTTTACCGGAAAGACCGTAAGAATCACTCTTATTGCAGGGCGATTTTTATTCATATCGATAGTCGTAGTAAGGGAAAACAAACGGATGTATTTTTCTATTATTCGAATAAAAAAGGAGACAGCAAACGATTGGCGAATAATATGAAAGATACGTTTGAGTCAAAATATGATAAGCATCAGCCTAATCGGGGTTTTTCCGGCACAGTGAGCGGGCGCAACTTATATGTGCTTTCCCATACCACTCCCGCTTCCGTTTTTGTGGAGTTGGGCAATATCCAGAATACGTTCGATCAGCGTCGGTTGGTGATAAATTCCAATCGTCAGGCACTCGCAAAATGGCTGATGGAAGGCTTCCTGAAAGATTACAAGGAGAAGAAATAACATTTTTACTTCTCCTTTCGTGAACAAAATAAAAATCTGAATGTTTTATATATGCAAATCGCCTGATGGCTACTTGTAGGTATGCGAATATATATAGGCTAGTGAATATGCCTCCCCGGCATAACAGGAAGATTGCATAGTAGTTTTGTCGTGTTTTATTTTGTGTTTGTGTTGTGACGGTGCTGCGATGTGAATCGGGGTACCGTTTTTTCGTTTCTCTTGAATTCCTTAAAGGGCGTGCTATTTCATTTTCTTATCATATTATTGAATAAAATCTTATCAATCCTGTGAACAAAATCCGGAAATGTATGTTATTTATTGTGCAAATCGCCTGATAAAGCTTCTTGTGTGTATGCGAATATAGATAAGTCAAGCAAGGTATGCCTCCCCGGCATGACAGGAAGATTGCATAGTAGTTTTGTCGTGTTTTATTTTGTGTTTGTGTTGTGACGGTGCTGCGATGTGAATCGAGGTGCCGTTTTTTTTGTGTATATAAAAAGACTTACTCATAAAAAGAGGGCTTACAAAGATTCTAAAGTATATCGTAGAATCTATGTAAGCCCGTCTTTATGGGAGGGTGCTTTATGCACACCTTATCTAGTTGTTATAAAGGCATATTACCGTGCTTCTTGGGCGGATTTGTCTGCATCTTGTTTTCCGTCATTTCTAGTGCCTGAATCAGACGTTTGCGAGTCTGTCTCGGATAAATGATTTCGTCAATATATCCCAGTTCGGCAGCTTGATACGGAGTAGCAAACTTTTCTTTGTAGGCTTCCAGTTCCTTAGCCTTTGTTGCTTCGTCAGCTTTGCGGAACAGGATATTGATTGCACCGTCTGCACCCATCACTGCAATTTCTGCGCTGGGATATGCGAAGTTCACATCAGCTCCTGTCTGCTTGGAGTTCATTACGATATAAGCGCCGCCGTAAGCTTTGCGGGTAATAACAGTCAGTTTGGGAACAGTAGCTTCTGCGAACGCATAAACTATTTTTGCGCCGTGACGGATGATACCGTTGTTTTCCTGCGTATATCCCGGAAGGAATCCCGGAACATCTTCGAATGTAATCAACGGAATATTGAAACAGTCGCAAAAACGGATAAAACGACTTGCTTTGTCGCTGGCGTCGATATCAAGAACGCCGGCAAGATAAGCCGGCTGATTGGCTACGATACCTACCGAACGACCTGCCATGCGGGCAAAGCCGATGATGATATTCTTTGCAAAGTTCGGCATGACTTCGAAGAAATAACCGTTGTCTATCACGCGTTCGATAATGTCTTTCATATCATACGGTACGTTCGGATCTGCCGGAACGATTGTATCCAGAGAAGCGTCTTCGCGGTTGGTTTCGTCGGCGCAAGGTTGTTTCCTGGCTTCATCCATATTATTCTGCGGTAAGAAAGACAACAGTTCGCGGATACTCATCAACAGTTCTTCTTCGGAGTTGCACATAAAATGCGTCACACCGCTCTTGCTGCTATGTGTCATTGCGCCACCCAGCTCTTCTTTGCTTACTTCTTCATGAATCACGGTTTTTACTACATCCGGACCAGTCACGAACATGTGACTTTTTTCTTTCACCATAAAGATGAAATCGGTCAGGGCAGGAGAGTAGCAGGCACCTCCGGCGCAAGGACCCAGGATTGCCGAAATCTGTGGAATCACACCGCTGGCCATTGTGTTCTGATAGAAAATATCCGCATAACCGGAAAGGCTTTCGATGCCTTCCTGAATACGTGCGCCACCCGAATCATTCAGAGCGATAATCGGGGCACCGTTCTTCAACGCAAGTTGTTGTACTTTCACAATCTTTTTGGCATTGGAAGCAGACAGTGAGCCGCCATATACGGTAAAGTCATAAGCGTAAACAAATACCTGGCGACCGTCTACCTTTCCGTAACCTGAAACAATGCCGTCTCCCGGAATTTTGTTTTTATCCATGCCATAGTTCGTACAACGGTGAACCATCAACTTATCCAGTTCAACGAAAGTACCTTTATCGAGCAACATCTCAATACGCTCGCGAGCAGTCATTTTGCCGCTTTCGTGTTGCTTCTCTATTTTATCAACGCCTCCACCAAGAGAAGCGATGCGGTCACGTTCTTCGAACGTGGCGTATGCTTTATTCATTTCTTCCATAATGCAATCCGTTCTTATATTATGCAATCGGTTCTAATGTTATTAATGTCTGGTCGCCGGTTATGTTATCACCTTCCTGAACCAGAATTTCTTTAATGCGGCAGTCTGAAGTCACTTTGTAGTTACTCTGCATCTTCATGGCTTCGATAACGATAGCGGTGTCTCCCGCCTTCATTTCCTGGCCGACTGCAACAGGTATTTTCACTACTTTGCCCGGCATCGGAGAAATGATACAGTCATTCTGTTCTTCTTCCCCTTTCTTGCGCATACGCAGATATTTTGCTTGGCTGTCCACTATTTCTACATTGAAACTGCTATAATGCGTATTCACTTTATAGCTTTTTCCGTTATCACGGCGAATCAGCTGTGCGTTCGAACTGCGTCCGTCCATCAAGATGTTGCAAGTACCGTTTTCTGCCATCACTACGTCTGCTTCAAACGTTTTTCCATCAATGGTGAGCACTACCTTGTTATCTTCCTTGCTGACCAGTTCTACTTCGGCCACACGGTTTCCTATATGAATTTCCATAATTGAATTCTCTTTGTTAAAATTTAGATTCTCAACACACCCTTATGCAATCCGAACTCTTTCCACTTGCTGATAGGGCGGTTGTCGGCAGCCATACCGCTGTTGTTCTCTTCGAGATTCATCAAATAGTCTATATAAGCAGCGATCAGGGCAATATTTTCGGAATATTCGCTGGTGCGCGTAATCCGTTGTTGCAGAAACTCGCTGTTCTTGGCGATGAATCCTGTGTCATAATGACCTTCTACAAAATCGGGAGTATCCATGATGGCACGCAGATAACTGATGTTGTTTTTCACTCCGGTCAATTTATATTCGTGGAGAACACGACGCATCCGCTCAATCGCATATTCGCGATTGGTAGCCCACACAATCAGTTTACCGATCATCGGGTCATAGTAGATCGGAATTTCATATCCTTCGTATACATAACTGTCAATACGCACACCGATACTGTTCGGCTCTGTAATCTGTTTGATGATACCCGGACTTGGCATGAAATTCATTTCAGTGTCTTCGGCACAGATACGACATTCGATAGCGTGCCCGCGTTGCCGGATATTCTCTTGTTTCAGTTGAAGCACTTGTCCGTCGGCAACTTTAATTTGCTCTTTCACCAAATCTACTCCGATCACTTCTTCCGTAATTGGATGTTCCACCTGCAAGCGGGTGTTCATCTCAAGGAAATAATAGTTGCGGTGTTTATCAACAAGGAATTCGATAGTACCCGCACCGATGTAGTTCACAGCTTTAGCCGCCGCTACCGCTTTTTCACCCATGTCTTTTCGCAGTTCGGGAGTGACGAAAACCGAAGGAGTCTCTTCCACGATTTTCTGGTTACGGCGTTGCACGGAACATTCGCGTTCGCACAGATGAATGACATTTCCATGCTTGTCTCCAAGAATCTGGAACTCGATGTGATGAGGCTCTTCAACGAACTTCTCCAGGTAAACCGTGTCGTCGCCAAAGGAAGACAATGATTCGCTCTTGGCAGTGGTATATGCTTCTTCCACTTCTTCGGCACTGTGGATGAGGCGCATACCTTTTCCACCACCGCCCATAGAAGCCTTCAGCATCACCGGATAGCCGATTTTATTGCAAAGCTCTATGGCTTCTTCTACGCTTTTCAGGTTGTCTTGTGTGCCGGGAACTACGGGTACTCCCGCCTCAATCATTTTGATACGGGCAGCAATTTTATCTCCCATAGCTTCCATTGTTTCTGGATTGGGTCCGATAAAGATGATTCCTTCTTCCTGACATCGACGGGCGAAGGTAGCATTCTCGGACAAGAAGCCGTAACCCGGATGGATGGCGTCTGCATGAGCTGCTTTTGCCACTTCGATGATTTTTTCTATATTCAGATAACTCTCTTTGGATGCTGCCGGCCCTACGCAATAAGCTTCGTCTGCATAAAGCACGTGCTTCGCGGTCCGGTCTGCTTCGGAGAAGATAGCGATACTCGTTATCTCCATTTCCCGGCAGGAACGCATCACCCTTACGGCAATTTCACCGCGATTGGCTACTAAGATTTTTTTTATCATACTTTTTTCAATTAAGTACATACTTATTAATGTCTTCCCGTCTAATGGACATACTCCACCCGACGAAAAACAGTATTTTTTTGATTTGGGGCTTAACAAGTGATACTCTTTCTCCTAATCCACGAGGAGAGGGGCGTCTTACACAAAATGGCAGGTCTTCTGACTGACTCTTGTCTTATTTGCCTTCCCGAATAACATCAGTGGCGTTAAATTAGTTCAATTATAAGACATTGAACAGAGTTTCACAGCAGCGGGACTGTCCGGGATTTACACCCGGTTCCCTATTAATCATCGTCCGTTGGATACGGATTCTGAACCATTTCGGGGGGCAAAGATAAATAAATATTGAATAGGATGTTCCTTTTTTGCACGAAAGTTTCAATTTTGTGCAATGCTTGTCCTTAGTCCGGAAGATAAAGTGATAGGAGCAAAGTATGATGCGGAGAAGTCTTTTCATCGTACGGAGATGATTTGCTTGGATATTAATAGCTGGTCGGGTAAATGCAAACGGGTTTGATTCTTTAATTTGTGTGTAACCTTGCTTCTTTTCTAAACCATCTTTCTCCTGATATTGTTAGGTTGATAGTTATTAATTAAAAGGAGATATTCATTATGAAAGAAAAGAAAATAGCTCGTGAAGAAAGAAACCAGGAGAAGCTAGCTAACGGTGATTGGGTAATGGCAGAGTTTTACGCAACGTGGTGTCCTCACTGCCAGCGCATGAAACCGGTTGTTGAAGAATTTAAGAAACTGATGGAAGGAACATTGGAAGTGGTATTGGTAGACATCGATCAGGAACCTGCCCTTACAGATTTCTATACAGTTGAGTCGACTCCTACCTTTATTCTTTTTAGAAAAGGGCAACAGCTTTGGCGGCAATCCGGCGAATTACCTTTGGAAAGATTGGAAAAAGCAGTGAAAGGATTCAAATTCTGAAAAAGATTTTAATCTAACTCCACGGATATGGATTTTGTCACTTTTGTCACAGATAGTATAAAGAAAGCACATGTATACTGTGCTGCTTGGATACAGTTATTTTAATAAGGTGATAGCAGTTTTTATCTAATACTTCTTGGTTTTAACTAAGTTTGATAGAACTGCTATCATTATATCCACTTTTTTAGTGTATTCTTGGAAAAACTACTATCTTTGTACTGTCGTAATAATTAGAGAAATGGTTATTGAGTTTGAAAAGGAGTATCTTTCAGAACTTTATTATGAAGGTAAATGTAACGATAAGAAGCATCGTTTTCAACCTCAAGTAATAAGGAATTATGTGAAGCGAATTGTCACTTTGGCTGAAGCATTGAATGTAGAAGCGCTTTATCCTTTAAATTCGTTGAATTATGAAGTATTGACAGGGAGTAAAAAAGATATTTCCTCTATTCGGATTGATAAACAATATCGACTGGAATTTAAAATATCGACTACGGACTCTGAACCAATCATAACTATTTGTTCTATTATTGACATAACAAATCATTATAAATAAGAATAGTATGTCTAACTTAGGGTATTCTTTTATTCCGGTGCATCCGGGAGAGATTATAAAAGAAGAATTACAATCTCGTGGTATATCGCAGAAACGATTTGCGGAAGTGGTAGGCGTGTCTTATACGATGTTGAATGATATATTGAATGGGCGTCGTCCTGTATCTACGGATTTTGCCTTATTGATTGAAGCTGCTACCAATATAAATGCGGAAATGCTGATGAATATGCAGACAAGATATAATATGCAGATTGCCCGAAAAGATAAGAATGTTATAGCGCATTTGGAGAACTTACGGAAAATATGTGCCACATTGTTATAATTTAGTTCAACCTCAACTCATGCAGGCATGCCTGCACTTCTTCAAGACTGCCGGTATGTTTTCCTTCATCATCCGACAGTTTGATACATTCCCTCCACTCCTGATTGACATTCATCTTGCATTGCGTCAGTTTCATCACGATGTTCGAAGGTTCGAACCCGGTATCGTTGGTGAGATTGGTGCCGATTCCGAAAGAGCAGCGGATTTTGTTTTTGCAGTATTCTTGAATGTCTAATGCTTTTGTAAAGTCGAGGGCATTGCTGAATACGATGGTTTTGGTTGTCGCGTCGATTCCCAACTCTTTGTAGCGGGCAACCAGTCGGTCGATAAACTCAAATTCATTACCGGAATCGCAGCGCACACCGTCGAAAAGTTTAGCTTGTTTACGGCTAAGGTTACTAAGGAAGATGCCGGAAGTATAGGTATCGGAAAGTGCGATACCCAAATCACCGTCATAAACATTCACCCAGTTTTCGAGTGCCATATAATTGGCATGTTTATATCCGAACTGTGCTCCATGAAACATAAACCATTCATGAGGGTGAGTCCCCATCATTTTCATTCCATATTTCATTGCGAAGTTGCAGTTGGAAGTCCCGGTGCAATATTGCGCTGTCTCGTTCAGTCTTTTGATAACTGTTTCCTGCACATCAATGGAGAATCTTCTTCGTGTGCCGAACTCTGAAAAGCGGAGCTGATGTTGATTCGATAACTCTATTTTCTCCGACAGTTTGCAAAGAATCCCGTTCATGTCTGCTACATGGCCGAAGAACCGGTTTTTGATTTCAGAAACAATAGCGAGCAAAGGCACTTCATATAAAGTCACTTTATAAAGCAAGTCAGTCACTTCGATGTGGAGATGACAGGCTTCATCCAGATGAATATCAATCTTATTCGGGTCGAAACGAAAAGAAGACAACCACTCCCAGTAGACTCTCGGAAGAAATCTGCAATTCTTCGTCATGTATTCCAACTCCTCTTCCGTGAATCTCAACTGACTAAGATTCTTGATCTCTGCCTTGAGTGTTTCCAGAAAAGCTTCGGTATACTTTGTTTCGTTCCGGTCATTGAAACTAAAAGTACCCATTGCATAAGGAAACAGTTTGATATAAGCGTACGAGGTGGTAAACTTATAGAGGTCTGTATCTAGTAGTGTTTTAACAATCATGACGTTGGTTCTTTTCTATTAATAACGTTGTAAAGTTAGTATTTGTTGAACGAAATAATAGCCTGCTGACAGATAATTATTCCATTTTTGGGATCGATTTATACCTGATTATCTGATATTATCATTAATTTTGCCGTAATTATGTATTAAATAAAAGATGTTTGGTATGAAAAAAGCTTTGGTATATAGCTGCGTATTACTGTTGTTATCATGTGGCGGAAAAACCGGAGGAACTTCGCAATCTTCTTCCACGAATCAGGAAACACAGGAAAACGCTTTAAGCGAAAAAACTACTGCTATTTCCGAAGCTTTCTCTATGGATTTTTATAAAGGAAGTGATTGGATTATTCCTGATACGCTTTCCGAATCATTGCTAAAAGAACCGGAAGCATCTTCTTTGAAGGTCTATGACTCCGACAGTATTTGCCGGAAACAAGTAGATGGCGTGGAACGTTGTTTTTACAAGGACTCATTGATGAACGGTGCTTATAAGCACTTTTATTTTCGCTCGACTGATTCTTTTATGTCGGAACCCTATTATTCGGTAGTTGTTTATAAAGACGGAATAAAGAACGATACAGTGCGTCATTACAGTATCTCTTCCCATTGTATGACAAGTCGTATAATCACTCTTGACAGTATTTGTGAACTTTATCAATCTTATTATTCCAACGGATATCCCCATATCTTTTACCAGGCTACACGAGGTAAACTTAACGGAGTACGTCAGAGATGGTATTATGATGGAAAGCCGGACTGGTTTGAACACTATAAAGATGGGAAGCTAAACGGAGAGGAAATGAGATGGCACGCCAACGGACATCTGTGGCAGGTTAATCATTATATTGACGATCAGGAAGTGTTACCGACCGAATGTTGGTATTATAGCCATTCGGAATACGCTTATAATGACCCTGACGGGGTAGCGGAGGCTCCCGACTGGTATGAGTATAAATATCAGGCATCAGAAGGGACTCCCCTTTATTACATTCAAGAAATTTATGCATTGGAGAACGGCAAAAAGTATCTTCTGAAACGAAAATATTTTGAAAAGGATTCCGATGAGCCGATATACTTCATGGATGATAAGTGTGATTCTGTAAAACGAAGCATTGTGACGGTCGGAACTCAAAAGCGGCTGGATATAAGGAATTATTCTGGCGGGCGGCTACGTCGTTTCGAGAGTTATCCGTACTCGGAGAAAGGCGTGCCGGGTGTCATGACTGAAATTTATTCTGAAGAAGGCAACCGGATTGAAAAGAGTATGTATGACTATCATAGTGGAAGAATGATCTCCTTGCGTATGTATAGCAATACAGGGGCAGACGTGAAAAAACTTGAATTTGCTGAATATACGAATATGAAGGCGGATAGTTGTAATAAACAGCTTGATTCTGGTAAAGGGCGTTATACAGACAATCAGAATAAACTGTCCGTGCGCTGGAAAAAGGGGGAACTCGCACTGCTGAATTCTCCGGCGAAAGAAGATGAAGATGGATTTATAAAATGGTACTATGATGGGTATCAGTCTGATTACGGTCTGCATTTTTTTCACTATTCAGGGTTTGAGAGCTGGGGCTATTTTGTGATGAGTGATGTTACAGGAGAAGTTTACGAATATCGTAGTATAGATACCCCTTTATTCTGTGGAAAATCCGGTCTTTTCCTTGTCGTAGATGAAAATCCGTATAAGGAAGAATGTTATGTCCGCGTTTACAAGATGCTTCCCGAAGGACGTTTGGCGGAAGTTGCCGCACTCAATCGGGGAGGAGGGGATTATTTTGAGGTTGATTTGGACGATTTTGTCTGGGTGGGTGAAAGTTCATTCATTGCCAATAAAAAAACGTCAGAAGATGAACTTCAATGTGACTTTTACGGAGGATGCTCTGATAGTTGCCTGGAAGAGTACAGGAAGTGTGGCTATCTGCAAATCGACGAAGACGGCTGGGGGTATGTGCGCGTCGATCTTCGTCCTGATGCTTTGCAGACTAAGCAGGAGCTTCCGTCTTCACTAGAAGCTATTAACGAAATGAATGCATGGGTAAAGTCATTGTGAAACCCAGAAACAATGGAAAATCATGCATCCACTCTTCCCCCTTTTTGATAGATATTTTAAGATCATTACTGTCTATTCTACTAATTCCCGGTTGCATCCGCTATTGATAAATAGCGAAAGAAGCCATATTCCCATTATTGTCATTTTATTCATTGTATTAAAGTTATGTTCTATGATAACGCTACTGTCGGGTTATGAGCAGTCAGGCCACCATCTACGACGATTGTTTGTCCGGTGATGTACCTTGCATCGTTCGAAGCCAGAAAAGCGATGGCAGCTGCGACGTCTTCCGGTTCTCCTAAATAAGGAGTGGCACATTGGCCGAGAAAGATGTTGCGTACATCTTCATTCAGGTTATCCAATGCCGCGGGGGTAAGTACCAATCCCGGGGCTACGGCATTGCAGCGGATATTTTTCTTTCCCATTTGGGTAGCGATGTATTTCGTCAGGTTGATGACGCCCGCTTTGCTGGCACCATATAATGTACCGTTAGCATCAGCAGTAAGTCCGCTTATGGAAGCTACGTTGACAATGTTTCCGCCGCCATTGGTAGTCATGATAGGGATGACCTGTTGAGAAAGGTACATAGTGCAGCAGAGATTCAGGTGGAATGCCTCGTCAAAGTAATTGATATCCAGCTTCTCGATGTTAAGGTCACGTTTGGGATCGGTTCCTCCTACATTATTAATCAGTACATCTATTCGTTGATATTCATTCATAGAAAAATCAATCAGCTCTTTGCAACTCTGGAGTTCGGTGGCGGAGAAATAGACATGGCGCACGTCGGCCCCTGCATGAGTAAGTTCGTTGGCAAGCTGTTCCGCCTTTTTTTCAGAATGGTCAGCGATGACTACTTTGCCCCCTTCGGAGACAATGCGGCGTGTGGTTGCTTCGCCGATACCACCGGCAGCACCGGTGATGACAACTACTTTATTTTCGAATCTGTTCATATATTGTGAATTTGATGGTTACCTTCTATTAGAAACAGCTGGCAGAGGAATTTGTTAGACCTCATAAACGCTCTTTAATAAGATAAGGTGTCCGATTGGAAAACATTTGCATCTCCTCCAGTTTTATGCCCTGATTATTTAAGAAAACTGTTAAATGTTAATGCTTAACCGCTTATTTGTTAATACGGTTCAGATTCTATTAAACCATGTTATAAGATACGCTGCATTGGGCCGAAAATTTGGAGATAACCGAAAAGTCCGTATCTTTGTACTGTGTTTTTCATAGTATTAGATTTAAGGTTAACAAAAGATTGGCTGTCTGGGATAGATAGCCTTTTTTTATGCCTGTAAGTCAGATACGGATCAGGAAGACTAAAACAACGAATATTGGTTATCCCGCAGACTCTTCATCTCCCGTTCCTTTACTATATCATCTTCGGATAAATGACCGATGAGCAACGGCGAGTTTTTATCATGTTTCTTCATATTATATGCTGCTGTATTATAATTACCTTTGATGGCATAGCAATAAACACATCCGTTCAGACAACTTTCATAAGTCCCGATATCAATACTTTCGATACAGTTGCAGATATTACGCTGGTTTTTATCCTTTTGAGCAAGGATAGGATAACCGGTGATCTTTTCAATCAGCCCTTTATCAATGCACAAGCCGCTGGGAATACCCAAATGTCTTAAATCTACCTTGACGGTACAAGTGTCCAGCTGTATACCGGGATAAATATCTATTGTCTTTTTAAAGGAGACGGCCATTTCTTCTATTTCCTCTTTGGTCAGCGGATTGATGTTGAATGGTTGTATCGAGTTTCGGATATGGGGGTAATGATCTATAAATCCCAACATACATTTCGAGGTATGGTCTTTGAGTTCATGGGCAATCCGGGCGAATGCTTCCTGGTGGAAAGAAACGTTGTATTCCTCATTCGTCAGTATCGGATCATATCTCCAAATCATTTTTTCTCTGCCAATTTTGTCTGCCAGCTTTTTAAAGGTATCAATTCGTTTATCGATAGATGGCAAACGATTCTCCAATTTTTCTCCGTAAGGGTTGAGTGTAAATTGGAAGTAATAGTTGTAATCCTGTAATTTATCCAGCTGGTTAAGCATCGGGGCCGGGTTCTTGGTCCAGAATACGAAACAATCAACCACAGCAGGAGATAAGGAAATCCTGCTAATCATTTTCGGATGATAAGGATTGGGCACTAATACATATCCTTCTTTTATCCGGTTGAAAAACCATTGAGAATAGAATGCCGGAATATCTGTCCGGCGGCTGGCACTGATTATCATAGTTCAAAGTTACGAAAAAAAACAATGTCGTTTCCATGATTAGCCTTTTTTTCTATTCTTACTTATCCGGGGAGCAACTTATGTGAATGAATATGTTAAATGTTAACGGATGAAGTCTGAAATGTTAATGCGATTCTCGGAGTATTAAACCCTGTTACAATATCGTCTGTTTAGGCGCTGAAATTTGCTATTTATCTGAAATATGGTACCTTTGTACTGTGTTTTTTTCATAAGTATTAGATTTAAGGTTAACAAAAGATTGGTTGCTCGTGATGAGTAGCCATTTTTTGTTTTTATACACGTTGGTTGCTTATTCCTTAATCATCGTTAGCAGCATTTTAAATTTCTCCACTACACTTCTCGAATATGCATTGTTTGTCTATAACAAAAAACGATTTTTATTGTTATAGTACGAAAGACTTAATAAACGAACCATTATGAAGAAGAATATTTTATTTTTCGGAGCACTTGTAGGTGCTCTCTTGTTGGTTTCTTGTTCGGGAGGAAACAAGAAACAGGCTGCGTCCTCTGTCACTTCGGAGGAATTGGACAATGCCAGTAAGGTGATAAACTATTATCATACATCGCTTATCGTGTTGAGGCATGTAGCCAATGCGAAAGACATAAATGCAGTTTTGGGATATATGGAACAGACAGGAAAAGTTCCTGAAGTATCTCCGATTGCACCACCTGAAGTATCTGCCAGAGATACAGCGGAATTGATGGATCCGGGGGATTATTTTAATATAGAAGTCCGTCAGAATCTGAAGCAGAGTTATCGAGGACTTTTCAGTGCAAGGACGCAATTCTATGATAATTTTAATAAATTCCTCTCTTACAAGCAGGCAAAAGAGACTGCAAAGATAGGCAAGCTCCTCGACGAGAACTATCGGCTTAGTGTAGAAATGTCGGAATATAAACAAGTGATCTTTGATATTCTAAGCCCTCTGACAGAACAAGCTGAAAAAGAACTGCTTGCCGATGAACCGTTGAAAGATCAAATCATGGCCATGCGTAAGATGTCCGGCACCGTGCAAAGCATCATGAATCTCTATTCACGCAAACATGCGCTGGACGGTATGCGTATTGATATGAAGATGGCCGAACTGAAGAAAGAACTCGAAGCTGCAAAGAAACTTCCTGCTGTCACAGGTTATGATGAAGAACAGAAGAATTATTATAGCTTCCTGACTTCCGTAGAATCATTTATGAAAGATATGCAGAAAGCCAGAGATAAAGGTAGCTATTCCGACGAGGACTATAATGCGATGTCGGAGGCCTACGAATACGGACTTTCCGTTATCTAAAGAATCTTCCTCTGTTTGAATGTGAGCTACAATCATGCTCTTTCAAACAGAGGATGTTTTTTTATTAAGAAAAGGTTTGCCGTCTTTTCAATTGTACCTTATTCTCAAATAAGGATCCTGCCTTAAATCCTTATCTGTTTATCATTCCGGCATATCTGTTCTTAATAGGACGACTCCCTAATTTATAAAAAGTCCTTTTTTTACTATACCTCTTTAAACAGGAGCTTTACTTTTGCATTTGAATTAAGAAATAATATCTTTGCTCTATGCAATCATTTCAACTCATAAAACCCTGTTTGGCGCTTGCTCCTTATATACGGCATTACTGGATATTGCAAGACGATTCAGTGACTCCGGTTTCCGAACGGACTCTGCCCATTGGCTGTATGCAACTGGTATTTCATAAAGGGAAACAACTCCTTTTGTCGGGCGAGTCGGAACTACAACCTCAATCCTTTATTTCCGGACAATCGGTCGGCTTTTCGGATGTACAGTCGACGGGTAGGATAGAAATGATTACTGTTGTTTTCCAGCCTTATGCAGTTAAAGCATTGTTTCATATTCCCAGCCATCTGTTTCACGGACAAAATGTAGATACCGATGCGATGGAAGATGTAGAACTGTCGGATTTGGTGAAACAGGTCACTGACACTTCTGATAATGCCGTTTCTATTCGTTTGATAGAGCAGTTTTTCCTTCGTCGTTTATACACCCTTCCGGAGTATAACCTCAAGCGGATGTCTGCTGTGTTTCATGAAATAAACCTCCAGCCACAAATCAACATTGCTCATCTGTCGGAAACAGCCTGTTTGAGCAGTAAGCAGTTTGGACGTATCTTTGCCGATTATGTCGGCACTACTCCCAAAGAATTTATTCGCATTGTCCGTATGCAGCGGGCATTGTCAATGTTGCAGCAGGATGCCACTATCCCTTTTGTACAAGTAGCTTACGAATGTGGCTTCTCCGATCAGTCTCACATGATAAAGGAATTCAAACTCTTTTCCGGTTACACCCCTGCAGAGTATCTTTCTGTCTGCGCTCCTTATTCCGATTATTTTTCCGAACTTTAAAGATGTCCCTTTTTTCCTATCAGGCTTCCTCGTGTTGCCCTACTTTTGCAGTGTCTTTGCAAAGGCTTAGTAGTAACGATAAAAAAGAAACGAAATGAAAAAACTAATTACATTTTTTGAGATTCCTGCTTCCGATTTCCATCGGGCTGTCGATTTTTACGAAACAGTATTGGGTATGCAACTTCCGACTTTTGAATGTGAAACAGAAAAAATGGCTTGTTTCACAGAAGAAGGTGAAACCGTCGGTGCTATCTCTTATGCTTCAAATTTCGACTTTCTTCCTTCCACGCATGGAGTGCTTATCCATTTCAACTGTGAGGATATAGAACAGACCTTGGAAAAAGTACTTCTGAAAGGAGGGAAAGTAGTCATTCCCAGAACAAAGATTGAGGCGGACGGCAAAGGATGGTTTGCCGTATTCACTGATAGTGAAGGAAATCGGATTGGCATTTATGCTGAAAAATAACAGGTAGGAGAGAGGAAGGTAGCCTGTTATAGCATAATATGCTTTTAGATGCGGATAACGCAAAATGACATGGATAAGAAGATTATAAATCTGCTAAATCCGTGTCATCCGCGTCTAAAAGATAGACTTATCAGGGTTTTGCACTGTCCCCCCCAAAAAGTCAGACGTTAAATCACATCTTTATTCATTCTCTTTATTCCGCCATTTGTCTGTCCGCATTATTCTACCGGAATATAAATTTCCGTCAACAACTCTTCGGGAGCAGTGTCGCATGGATTGTTCAGATAACGTTCCGCGCTGGCTTCATCACGCAGCGTACATTCCATTTCAGGCAGACACTTTCCGTAAATCGTATCATACACAGCTTGCAAATTGTCATACGGACCTTTATACAAGAAGATAGCATAACGTCCGGCCGGGATCACCTTAAATCCGACATCACTTTTGGGGGCTACCTTTACAGGCATTACCATACATACGTCTGTACGCAGTTTTTCTGCCGGTGTCACTTTCGGATCATCGTGATAGATGCAAAGCGGGCTGAAATCTCCCATCGGCAACTGTTGTTCTTTGATGAATTGGAATAAACGGCCCCAGGTGCCACCGTAATCATTCAGTTTGTAATCGCCGGTGAGACGGATATAAATCACATTCCGTTCGGAAACGTTTCTGATCTCTCTTTTTAGTTCCAGGTCTGGCCTGATAATCGCTGGTTTCATAATTACAAAGTTTTTATTGTTTCTATACTCTAAAGGTGAAATGCCATAAAATTGCTTGAACACTTTCGACAACGAAGAAGGAGAAGAGTAACCAATCCGATAGGCTATGTCGGCAATCGGAACATCCGAGTAGCGGAGTAGACGTGCGGCAGCTTCTGTCCGCGTCCGGACAATAAACGTACCAATCGGTTCACCGAGAAAAGCTTTCATGATCCGGTGAAAGTAAAAAGGAGAAAAGTTTGAAATTCTGGCCAGAGATTTTAAATCAATGTCTTCTCCCAAATGTTGGTTGATGTATTCCACTACAACATTTACGCACTTTTGATATTCTTCTTTCGTTGTTTTTTTCTGTTGCATAACTTATTCTGGTATTTCACTCCGCAAAGGTATTGGTAAAAAAGCGAAATGACTTGTCCGATATTGCGGAAATGTCAACTTTCTATTTTCTTTCTATGGTTTCCCTATACCTGTTTTGAGAATTTATTTTGATATATAATGTACCTTACAGTGGTGTTATGGTGTGAACCATGACCGAATTTTTAACCGTTAATTGCGAAATTGATTTTCTTGTTTTAAATAATGTCAAAAACTAAAACAAAAAACTTGGTTTTGTTATAAACTATTATTAAAATGATTATATTGTAACCGAATTATTAATAAAAATAGCCATGGATAAAACAATTGTAGGGAACAATGCCGGAAAAGTTTGGTGTGCCCTGAAAGAAATTGGTGAAATTTCAATACCTGAATTGGCAAGAAGATTAAACCTAAGCGTAGAAAGTACAGCATTGGCGGCCGGTTGGCTGGCAAGAGAAAACAAAATTTGTATCCAGCGAAAGAACGGATTAATTGCTTTATCTGATGAAAGCACTTTCCCTTTTAGCTTTGGATAATTACAGATTTTGCGAGTGAGTATCTTTGGATTTCCGTTAACTTGTAAGTAAGAAAATGTCGATATAAGGTATCACATGCAAAGTTTGAACTTAAGAAGTTTAATATTTAAAAGAGTTGCTCCGTAATAGGGCAACTCTTTTAACGTATAATAAACGTATAAAAATATCAAATCGTTCTTGTTGATAGGTAAAATATAGATACTTATATTTCGCAATAATAATAGTCGATTTTTCTTTAAAAGTTCTACTTTGGAGGATTTGTTCAGAATCCTACCCGCTTTCTTCCTAAAGAGAAATCCATGCCTTCGTAATTATAGATTTCAGCCAGTGTCATAGGTTGTGTCTGTTGGGGGATATCCAGTCCTTCTTCCTTTATTAGTTGGTTTACTTTGTCGGTTGTCAGGTCTTTAAATTCGTACCGGGCAGCCAGACGTCCTTTTCTAAGCAAGGCTTCGTCGATATCTTTTAGTGGAGCGTTGAATGTGCAGATAAATTTGATACATAATTCATCGCTTAATAGTCCGTCGCTGATATTCAGTATGTTGACTAGTCCGGCATTCATGCGGTTGCTTCCGTTGCGGCTTGACAATAACTCTTCGCAATCTTCTACGATAAAGATAGAATTTTTTTGTTGACGGATAAAAGTGATAAAGCTAGGGTCCGAAAGTTTGTCTACCAGGTCGCCGCTCATATAAATCATTCTCTTTTTTCCGAGATTGATAAGATGACGGATATAAGTTGTTTTCCCCGTACCTTGTTTCCCGTGCAGAATGATTAAACCGCTTTTATTCTCCTCTAATAGGAAGTTTTCGATTTCAGCGGCTACGGGAGCAAAATCATTGTTATAGTGGCGGTCAATCTGAATGCCCGGCTTATTGATTTGCGATTGTTTCAGGCTGAAGTAGTTATGAGAGTATGTTACTATAAATAGGTTGTTCAGTTTCTCATTCTCCTTTTTGTGGTTTTCGCAAATTTGATTGATACGATCGATTTCTTCCTTATCAATATTGGAATAGGCTATTTTTATGCAATTATCAAAATAGCCAATCATTAAATTCTTCTTGCAGATAACGATGCAATCATATAACTCTTTTGTAGATGTATCTTCTTCTTCCTCCTCTTCCTCTTTTTCATTCTCAAAATGATTGCAATATATATGCTCGAATATATCGAACGCATCGTCTTGCTGATAAAGTTCTTTGATTTCTTTCAGGAAATCCTGGTTTACTTTATATTTCACCATTTTCATAGAAGGGAATCGTTTGAATATCTGATAGAATAGACTACAAATGCTACTGTCGCTGAACCAGCCTGTGGAGTAATCGAAAATATCTGTGAAATCTGCGAGTGTGTATTCTTTACTCATTTTTTCTTTTTATATAAATAGGACGGCAAAGGTACTAAATAAATCTATGATATGGACTTATCCGATTTATCATTTTCTTGAAAAACATTGGTATGATAGTTTCCTGCATTTATATCAGCGCGCCCCCTGCAAACGATTTGGTTCTTAATCAAATTCCGTGCTACTTATTTATGTTCAATAACCTTATTCATGGCTATTCCGGGGTACTTTAAGATGCATATAGCTTGGATAATTTATTTGCTATTTCTAATATGCCGATATCCCTTTATCCATCAACCTTTCAATGAGCTTTACTAGCACGGAATTTGACGAAGAACCAACGATTTGGTTCTTCGTCAAATTTGGTGGTAATCTCTTTTTTATTTCGACGGTTTTCCTCTTCTTCTTTCTTAATCCTATAAAAAGTTGTAGATATGTTTGCTTTTTAGTAACTTTAAAGACACCACATCATTAAGAGTTACAATGCAACAAGCCATATCTACAACGTACAAATATACATCAAAAAAAGAAAATACTCCTACAAATAGGGGATTATTTCATGATTTCAGATTCAGTCCTGGCTACGATAATCTGCAACAAGATGGTATCTCTGAAGCTGTTGGCTCATTGACGGTCTTTTTACATACGGCTGGCAAGGGGGCTTCCTGTCCTTATTGCGGACATTTCAGTCACCGGTTGCACAGTTACTACTCCCGTCATATTCAGGATCTTGAAGTTTACGGTCATACTTTGGAGTTAGTCATAAAGGTTGGCAAATATTATTGTGACAATGTTTCTTGTCCGCAAAAAATATTCTGCGAACCGTTGTCTTTTCTGGCTCGTCGGTATGGTAGACGGAGCTATCTTGTTGAGGAACGCATCAGATCGATAAGCTTGGAACTTACTTCCCGAAAGGCCTCTTCTCTTTTGCAGCTGTTCCATATAACGGCCAGTAGCTCTTCCTGCTTACGCATTCTACAACAGTACGGGCAACATAATCCTATGCATAATAAAAGTATTTATGTAGGTATTGATGATTTTGCCTATAAAAAAGGTAAGGATTATATGAGTGTGGTCGTAGACCAGATGACACACATGCCTATTGCTTTGTTAGAGGATAGAAACGGAGAAGCACTTGATAACTGGCTCATCCGGAATCCTCAAATACAATATATAACGAGAGACCGTGGAAGATGTTTCACAGAGGCTATAAACAGAATAATTC
>OJJX01000425.1_pt1 | contig 21657 bp, 15 predicted proteins | sample 1596411 | NCBI WGS metagenome assembly OJJX01 (sample SAMEA4350136, study PRJEB24818) | metagenome | biome: human; feature: gut; material: faeces | place: Denmark | collected 2013-09 | reverse complement strand
GGCTTTTGTGACATGCTAACTCACCATTTATAATACCATAAAAATATGTTAGAATAAATACAAAAACCACCGAAAGGAAGGAAAACATCATGGAGATCGAGCGCAAGTGGATGGTAAACGGCTGGCCGGAGGGGCTGCCGCTGAAAGAGGAGTTTGCCATGCGGCAGGGCTACATCAGCGTGCGGCCCACCGTCCGCATCCGGGAAGAGGCCCTGACGGGAGGCAAGACCCGCTACGTCCTCTGCTTCAAGTCGGGCAGCGGGCTGGCGAGGGAAGAAATCGAGCGGGACATCGACCCTGCGCTTTTCAATGACCTCGAGACAAAGATCATCGGCAGGCCCCTTATCCCGAAGCTCCGCCGCAGCTACCTGCTGCCGGACGGTGCGGTGCTGGAAGTGAACCATGTGGACGAGGGCCAGCCGACGGAGTTCTGGTACGCCGAGGTGGAGTACCCCACGGTAGAGGCAGCCCGCAGCTGGCAGCCTGCCGCCGTGGGCCTCGCGGACTACCTCAGCGACGAAGTCACCGACCAGCCCGGCCAGAGCATGGGGGCCTATTGGGAGCAGACCCGGGGCTGAACCGACGAAAGTTGTGGAAAAACCTTGAAGATTATGATATGATGGTCGTATCACTCATACTGCGGCCCCGGACGGGCCGGGAAAGAAGGAAACAACTACGAAACGACCCAAATTCACGCTGTCTGTGCAGTACAATTCGCCGGTCATCCTGACATTTTTCCTCCTCTCACTGGGGGTGCTGTTCCTGGGCCAGTACACCGGCGGCTGGACGACCACCCATCTGTTCAGCGTCTACCGTTCCTCGCTGAAAGACCCGCTGTTTTACATCCGGCTCTTCGGCCATGTGCTGGGCCACGGCAGCTGGGACCATTTCCTGAATAATATGCTGCTTCTCCTCGTCGTCGGCCCGCCGATGGAAGAAAAGTACGGCAGCTTGCCCCTGCTCAAAGGCATCCTGCTCACGGCCCTCATCTCGGGCATTCTGCAGTGTGCGTTGTTCCCCCGCACGGCGCTGCTGGGCGCGTCGGGCATCGTCTTCATGCTCATCATGCTGGCATCCCTGTCCGGCTTCTCGGGCGGCATCCCCGTCACCATGCTGCTGGTGGCGGCGCTCTATCTGGGCCAGCAGATCTATGACATCATCTTTGTGCGGGACAACGTGGCCAACTTCATGCACATCGTCGGCGGCGTCTGCGGCACAGTGTTCGGCTACGTCAATGCGGGGCCGCGGCGAAAGAGAAGGAAATAAACCTCTCAGTCTCGCTATCGCTCGACAGCTCCCCTAGCGAGGGGAGCCTCTGGCGAAGAGGGAAAGTTTACCGAAATGCCAAAGCCTCCCCTCATTAGGAGCAACGGCGACGACCGCCGCCAGTGGCGGAAACAGGGAGGAGCTGTTGGGGCCGCGGCCAGCAGGATGCGAGCGACAGCGAAGCAGACGCTGGGAGCCGCAACCCGGGCAGTGGCACCGAAGGTGACTGAGAGGGCGGCTAAGAACAAGCAAATTTTATCATTCGCGCGGTTTTGTCGCTTGCTTTTTGATGGGCAGCGCTCTATTATATCATTTGTACAAATATTTCTCTTCAAATTTTCACAAAATCACCAAATGTAGTTTATCGGACGGAGGTTGTTTATGAGACGACTGTGCAGCCCATCCCCGGGGATGAAACTGCAAAAAAATCACGACAAAGGAGGACGGACGCTTTGAACGAACACGAAAAACCACAGATAGACTTCATGCACAAGCTTGCGCGCCAGATCGTGGAACGCCGCAACCTTGTGTTCCTGTTTGTCATTCTGGCTGCCATCTTCACGGTGTTCTCGGTGCGGTGGGTCAAGGTCGAGACCGACATGACCACCTACCTGCCCAAGACCTCGGAGACCCGCATGGGTCTCGACATCATGGACGAGCAGTTCACGACCTACGGCTCTGCCGATGTCATGGTGGCCAACATCACGCCCGCTGAGGCCGATGAGCTTTCCGACCGGCTCGCCGAGCTCAAGGGCGTCCAGATGCTGGACTACGACGACACGACCGACCATTATAATAAGGACGCAGTGTCGGCCCTTTACTCCATCACCTTCGACTACCCCGAGGACGATGACCAGTGCCTCGAGGCCCTTGATCGGGTGAAGGAATACCTCGCCGACTACGACATCTACGTCTCCACCTCGCTGGGCAACACCCAGCAGGAGACCATTGATGCCGAGGTGCGGGTCATCATGGTGTACGTTGCCGTCATCATCGTCATCGTCCTGCTCCTGACGTCCCAGACCTACGCCGAGGTGCCTGTCCTCATCCTCACCTTCGTGGTGGGCATGATCCTGAACATGGGTACAAACTTCATGCTCGGCACCATCTCCTTCGTGTCCAACTCGGTCACGAACATCCTGCAGCTGGCGCTGTCGCTGGACTACGCCATCATCTTCTGCAACCACTTCAAGGAAGAACACCAGACCATGCCTCTGAAGGAGGCCGTCATCGAGTCCCTGAGCAAGAGCATCCCCGAGATCAGCTCCAGCTCCCTGACCACCGTCGGCGGCCTTGTGGCCATGCTGTTCATGCAGTTCCGCATCGGCTCCGATATGGCCGTCTGCCTCATCAAGTCCATCCTCTTTGCGATGCTCTCGGTGTTCGTGGTCATGCCCGGCCTGCTGATGCTCTTCGGACCCTACATGGATAAGACCAAGCACAGGAACTTCGTGCCGGAGATCCCCTTCGTGGGCCGCTTTGCATGGCGCACCCGCAAGGTCATCCCTGTCATCTTCCTGGTGGTCATCCTCATCGGTTACCACTTCTCGAACCTTTGTCCCTACGCCTACGGCTACGATGTCATCAAGGTGCCGAAGATGAACGAATCCCTCATCGCGGACCAGATGATCGAAGAAAACTTCACCAAGTCGAACCTCGTGGCCCTCGTCTACCCCAAGAGCGACGATTACAGCATCGAGAAAAAGATGCTGGAGGAGCTGGAACGCTATGATGAAATAGATTCCACCAAGGGTCTGTCCAACATCGAGGCCCAGGACGGCTATATGCTGGAAGACAAGCTCACCGCCCGCCAGTTCTCCGAGATGGCCGACCTGGACTACGAGGCCGCCCAGATGATCTACACCGCCTACGCCATCGAGAACGAGGAGTACGGCCAGATCATCGGCAACTTCGCCTCCTATAAAGTGCCGCTGGTGGATATGTTCCTCTACGTCTGCGACGAGGCCGATACCGGCATCGTCTCCCTCTCTCAGGAAGACCTGGACGACCTCCACGACGCCCGCGAACAGATGGAGAGCGCACTGGCCCAGCTGCAGGGCGACGACTACAACCGCGTCCTCATCTACCTGAGCCCCTCTCTGGAACCCGGCCAGACTACTTATGAGTTCACCGACACCATCCGCTCCATCGCCCGGAAGTATTACCCGGACGGCGAGCTCTACATGGCCGGTGACGCCACCAACGAGTACGATTTCCAGAAGTCCTTCGCCATCGATAATGTCGTCGTCAACGTCGTATCCATCTTCATCGTCCTGCTGGTGCTGCTGTTCACCTTCCAGTCCGTCGGTATGCCCATCCTGCTCATCGTGGTCATTCAGGGCGCTATCTGGATCAACTTCTCGTTCCCGTATTTCATGGGGACCAACCTCTACTTCATGGGCTACCTCATCGTCAGCTCCATCCAGATGGGCGCGAACATCGACTACGCCATCGTCATCGCTACCCGTTTCAACGAGCTGAAGGATAAGATGGAGCACAAGCAGGCCATGATCGAGACCATCAACTTCGCGTTCCCGACCATCCTGACTTCCGGCACCATCATGACCGTGTCCGGCCTCCTCATCGGCCGGATGACTTCCGACGCCTGCATCGTGGGCATCGGCCAGTGTCTGGGCCGAGGCACCATCATCTCCATTATCCTCGTCCTCTTCGTTCTGCCCCAGATCCTGCTCATCGGCACCCGCATCGTGGACCGTACCTCCTTTGCCGTGCCGAAGCTGGTGGCCCGCAGCAGCGGCAATGGCCGTATGCGGGTCAACGGCATCGTGCAGGGCGAGATCCACGGCTCTGTGGCCGGTACGATGAACGCCATCGTGGACGGCGACGTCCAGCTGACCGTCATCTCGGGCAATGTCTCTCAGGAACTGGACGACAACGAAAAACAGGAGGTGCAGAATGAAGACCAGTAACCATCTGCTGCGCCGCCTGACGGCTGCGCTTCTGGCCGCTGTGCTGGCGCTGAGCATCGCACTGCCGGTGTTCGCATCTGACGACGGCGATACCATTTACATCAACAGCGTCTCGGACCTGCTCTCGCTGGCCAGGAACTGTGCCTACGACCAGTGGTCGGTGGGAAAGACGGTTATTTTACAGAAAGACCTCTCCCTCGAGGGGATGCTGTGGGAGCCCATCCCGTCCTTCAGCGGACAGTTCAAGGGCAATGGCCACACCATCTCGGACCTGACCATTACGGGCCAGTATTCCCCGGCGGGCCTCTTCGGCATCGTGGAGGAACAGGGCTCCATCGAGTCCCTGAGCGTCCGCGGCGTCGTGTCTGTCTCTGACTCTGCCGACACCACCACCGGCGGCATCGTAGGCATCAACCACGGTACCCTCATCAACTGCCAGTTCACCGGCGTCGTCACCGGCGACAGCGAGGTGGGCGGCATCGTGGGCCGCAACGAGTCCGAAGGCACCATCGACCACAGCACGGCCCGCGCCATCGTCACCGGCAAATCTTCCACCGGCGGCATCGCAGGCTATAACCTCGGCGCCATCACCGGCTGCACCAATGTGGGCAGCATCAACACCGAATATCCGGAAGCCTCTCTCGACACCGACGGCTTCACCGCCAAGATGGTGGACTACATCAACAACAAGATGGCCGCCGCCGATAACGACGCCACCAATTCCGTCACCAACGTCGCCACCGACACCGGCGGCATCGCAGGCCGCTCCTCCGGCATGATCCTGACCAGCGTCAACACCGGCACCATCGGCTACGAGCATGTTGGCTACAACGTGGGCGGCATCGTGGGCCGCACCGACGGCCTCGTATCCGGCTGTGTCAACCAGGGCTGTGTTCTGGGCCGCAAGGACGTGGGCGGTATCGCCGGTCAGGCGGAGCCTTACCGGGAGCTGGACCTCTCCAAGGACACCATCAAGCGTCTCCGTTCGGAGCTGGAGGTTCTGCGCGGCCTTGTCGATGACACCACCGGCGTCGTCGAGAACTCCACCACCAGCATCTCCAATTCCTTCAGCGCCATGACCAGCCAGATGGACACCGCCATTGCAGCGGCCCGTCAGCTGGACGACCAGGCCAGCGACTACGGCGACGAGGTGGCCGACGAGATCGACCGCGCCTCCACTCTGCTGGCCGACACCCTCACCAAACTCGAACCCGTCATGGACACCGGCGAGGACGCCATGACCAAGCTGACCGACGCCACCGGAAACCTCAAGTGGGCCATGCGCGAGATGGCCGCTGAGATGCTGATGGCATCCAGAGCCCTGGCCAAGACCAGCGACGGTCTGGACAAGGTGAGCGACGCGGCCGAGGATGGCCGTGACGGTATGTCGGCGATCTCTGAGGGTATCAAACAGCTGTTGGAGTCTGTCGATACCGGCGATGACAGCGCTGCCTCGCAGGCCATCTCCGGCATCCTCTCCGCATACGACTCCCTGTCCTCGGACAAGAAGTCCGACAAGAACCTCAAGACCGGCATTGAGCTGCTGAAGGTGGCCAACTCCGTGGCCAGCGTCTTTACGCTGGGCAGCGGCATGGCCCCGGCAATGAAGGCCGTCACCGCAGGCATGGGCCTGCTGCGCACGGCGTCCCTCCTGTCCAACGACAGTGACATTGCCCGTGCTACTTCCCAAATCGCAAGTGCCATCGGCACCATCTCTACCATTGCCACCCAGATGGGCGGCATCGTGGGCAGCGCTGCCAAGTCCGTCTCGGCCTCCGACCACCCCGAGCTGGCTGCGGCTCTGACCAAAGCCTCTGACGCGCTGGACGGCATGGGCAGCATCACCGACGACATCATGGACAACATCAAGGACTGGGTCGGCAATAACGGCGGCGGCAGCATCAAGGATGGTCTCGATCAGCTGAGAGATGCTTCCGACAAGCTGAGCGACGCCATGGATGACCTGAGCGACTCCCTCGACCTGCTCAAGACCGACGCCGCCCTCACCAGTGCAACGCTGGCGCATACCTCCGTGGCCATGGGCCAGATGCAGGACGGCCTCGGCGGCCTGACCGATATGATGGGCCAGACCCGCGACATCCTCCACTGGCTCAACCAGCAGGACCCCATCAAGGTGCCTCGTCCCTCGGCAGAGCTGACCAACACCAAGGACTCCCTCTTTGATGCTGTCAGCGCCCTGACCGACAAGATGGACGACATCAACAGCACCATGCGCACCGCCAGCAACCAGCTGACCGACAAGATGCGCGCCGTGACCGCACAGGTCAGCGTCGTGTCCAACCTGATGCTGGACGCTGTGGAAGAGATCAGCGACCCGGGCAGCAAGACCATCTACGAGGATGAGTCGGAAGATCTCATCGCCTCCCAGTCCGACGGCAAGATCGAGAACAGCATCAACCGCGGCAGCATCGACGCCGACATGAACGTGGGCGGCATCGCCGGTACCATGGGCGTCGAGAACCTGCTGGACCCCGAGGAGGACAACAAGGACGAGGGTACTTCGCTGCTGCGCACCTCCTATACCGTCAGCGCCGTCCTCATCGGCAACATCAACGAGGGCAGCATCACCGCCAAGAAGGACATGGTCGGCGGCATCGTCGGTCAGGAGGAGCTGGGCCTTGTGACGGCCTGCGAGTCCTACGGCGACGTCACCGGCGTCAATCAGGTGGGCGGCATTGCCGGTGCGGCCAGCGCCAAGCTCCGCAGCAACTGGGCAAAATGCGCCCTCAGCGGTGAAAAGTACATCGGCGGCATCGTCGGTCAGGGTACCGACAGCGACCTCACCGACGGCAGCCTCATCGCCATCAACAACCGCGCCATCGTCTCTGTGCTGGAAGGCCAGCAGTACGTGGGCGCTGTCTCCGGCGGACAGGACGGCGGCTTCTATGGCAACCTCTTCGTCTCCGACGATCTGCAGGGCATCGACCGCCTGAGCCGCGTCGGTCAGGCAGAGCCGGTCACTTATGAGACCCTGCTGGCTCAGGAGAATGTGCCGGACTCTTTCCGCAAGCTGACCCTGACCTTCAAGGCCGACGGCCATATCATCAAGAAGATCAGCTTTGACTACGGTGCGTCCTTCACTCTGGACGACTACCCCGAGATCCCCCAGAAGAATGGATACTACGCCGAGTGGAGCACACCCGTCCTCGACCAGCTCCACACCGACACCGTGGTCAATGTGGAGTACACGCCCTACATCCCGTCTCTGAGCAGCAGCGTCACCCGTGAGAACGGACGCCCTGTCTTCTTCGTGGACGGCTTCTTCGGCGGTTCCAACGCCGTGCAGGTCACTCAGCAGGACATCACAGCCGATGTCCACGGTGTGACAGAGCAGTGGCTGCTGGAGTTCACCGATGACGGCAATGAGACCCACCAGATCCGTTATCTGACCCCCGGCAAGGCCAAGGGCAAGGTCTATGTCAAGCAGGCCGACGGCAGCTGGCATAAGGTGGAGACGGGCAGCTTCGGCAGCTACACCACCTTCACCACCACCGGCACCGAGGTCGAAGTGGCTTTCGTCCCCGCAAAGCTCCCCGTCTGGGCCTTCTGCGTCGGCGGCGCAGCCCTGCTGGTGCTGCTCCTGCTGCTGGCAAAGCGCATCAAGTCGAAGCGCGGCCCCAAGGGCGAAAAGCCCCGCAGGGAGAAGAAGGGCAAACAGCCCGAGACGGCGGACGCCCCCGCCGAGGAGCTGGATACCCCCATCTCTGAGACGGATATGCAGTAAGCAATAAGAAAAACAGGAGCTCCATCCGAATGGATGGGGCTCCTGCTTTGTTTGTAGGTTAGGCTCGTCTTCGTACAACCTCTCAGTCTCGCTGCCGCTCGACAGCTCCCCTAGTAGGGGAGCCTCTGGCGAAGAGGCGAAGCTTTACGGAATGCCAAAGCCTCCCCTCGATAGGGGAGGTGGCACGGCGTCAGCCGTGACGGAGAGGTTGTACAAAGACGAGCCTGCCCTCTGTAGCAAGGCCCGCCCTTTTACGCTATATTGCGCCTCAGGCGTCTAGTAGGAAGTTGACCGGCCTGCCAAGGGCTCTCCCTTTGGGAGAGCTGGCGCGAAGCGCCTGAGAGGGCAAGGATGCCACAGAGAAACAAAAAAACAGCGATGGCATCGCTCTGACAAAAGCCAATGCTCATCGCTGTGTAGATAACTCTTGATAAGCGGGCTTGCCCTCTCCGCCACCTTCGGTGGCACCTCTCCCAAAGGGAGAGGCTTAAGCTTCGGGGGAAAGCTTCACATCGTTCAGGAACGCCTCTATCTTATCGATCTGGTTCTCCGCCACGGCGCGGCCCGTCTCGTAGACCCGGCGCAGCTGGGCGGGGTCGCGCTCCATAGCGCCGATCTCCAGCGGGATGGGCGGGCGGATGACATAGTCTTTGCCCGAGGCCTCCTGCATGGCGATGTAGGAGAGGGCCTCGTTGTATCGCTCGTGACGGTCGGCCACCGCTGCCACGAAGGCCGGATAGCGCAGATACCGCGCACGGATGGCGGGCAGCAGGGGGTTCTTCTTTTTCACAAAGCCCTTGGGCTGGGTCAGGATGATGAGGTTCCGCTTGTAACCCAGACTCTCGAAGAAGCGGACGGGGATGGAGTCGGCCACGCCGCCGTCCAGCAGGGAGTAGTGGCCGATCCTGACGGCCTTCGCCGCCAGCGGCATGGACGCCGAGGCCTCCATCCAGCGCACGTCCTCGGCGTCACCGCTGCGGCACTTGTGGTAGATCGGGTCGCCGGTGTGCAGGTCGGTGCAGACGACAAAGAAGTCCATGGGCGAAGCGCGGAAGGCCTCTTCATCGAAGGGGTCCAGCTTTTCCGGCACCTCGTGGTAGCAGAAATCCTCGCTGTAGAGGTTGCCGGTGCGCAGCAGATTGCGGAAGCTGGCGTAGCGCTTGTCGTTGCAATATTCGGTGTTGTAGCGGATGACGCGGCCGATCTGGTGCGACTTGAAGTTGCAGCCGAACACCGCGCCCGCCGATACGCCGATGGTGCCATCGGTGGTGAGGCCGTGCTCCATCAGGACATCCAGAACGCCTGCGGTGAACATCCCCCGCATGGCACCGCCCTCTAATACTAACCCTGTCTTCATATACTGACTCCTTTTCCCGGTGCGGCCCTCGTCGGCCGCAGCAAGCCGTTTCCGGTTGCTACCAGTATACTCGATTTTGCGCAGAAAACAAGAGACAACTGCACAAATCGTCCGCCCTGAGACACAGACTGTGCCGCAAAAGTCGTACTTATAATCGAAAGGGCTGAAAAAACCGGAGAGAACGAGTCAAATTTGGGCAGAAAAAGCCTTGCCAACCGGGAGAGTATCCGGTATACTGATAGGAAATATTGACCGTTTTGTGACAGGGAAATTGGGAGGAAGAGACGAACTATGAAAATGCTGGAAGACCGCATCCGCAAAGACGGCATCGTCCGTGAGGGCAATGTGCTCAAGGTGGACAGCTTCATCAACCATCAGATGGACATTCCGTTGTTCCGCGAGATGGCAAAGGAGTGGAAGCGCCTGTTCGACGGCAAACCCATCAACAAGGTGCTCACCATCGAAGCCAGCGGCATCGGCATCGCGGCTGTGGTGGCCAGCGAGTTCAACGTGCCGGTGGTGTTCGCCAAAAAGTCCATGAGCATCAACCTGGACTACAACAACTACGAGACGAAGATCCAGTCCTTCACCCACAAGAAAATTTATAATGTCATCGTCTCCAAGAAGTTCCTCACCCCCGAGGACCACGTTCTCATCATCGACGACTTCCTGGCCAACGGCTGCGCCCTGCTGGGTCTGCTGGAGCTGACCGAGAAGGCCGGTGCCACCGTCGAGGGCATCGGCATCGCCGTCGAGAAGGGCTTCCAGCAGGGCGGCGACCTCATCCGCAGCAAGGGCATCCAGCTGGAGAGCCTCGCCATCGTCGAGTCCATGGACAGCGCCACCGGCGAGATCGTGTTCCGCGACCAGCCGCAGCAGAGCTGAACGGTTTTTGTTGACAATCCGTCAGGTTTTGTGTATACTGTAAGTGAACCGGAAGGTTCCGTGCGGCGGCACGCAAAGCTGTACTGTGCGTGGGCAGGGTAATCACCACGATATAAGATGTCCCACCGGACATCGCGCCCGCACCGGGGAGATAAGGTGGGTCCGCGCCGGGGACGGTAAGTTCCGGCGACAATAGATGCTCTACCGGGCATCGCGGCTGACAGCCAGCAGAAAACCGCTGTTTTAAGAATGATGGGCGTCGGATGAAGAGTCTGACGCCCTTTCTTTATAAAAGAAACTGAGGACGTATGAAAAAGCTGAACGATAAAAAGCAGGTGGTAGCCCAAATCTCTGCGGCGGCGCGCCTCTATAAGAAAAATCTGGTGGGGAAACACTTTTTGTATGTCTTCGACGGCAGAGCCATCGAGGTGGCCTATCAGGCAAAGGGATTCCGTCACCTGACCGGCGTGGATACCGGGCTGGACGCGATGTCCTTTTACAAAAAGGCGGTGAGCGGGACGCTGCAGGCAAACCAGATCTTCTTTTCGCCTCACCACCCCTATCAGCTCTGCCAGCGCAAGCTCGTACACCTGAGCGACATCGCCGGCATGGTCACTTCAGAGTGCTTTATGCTGGAAAATATCACGACTGAAACGCAGTCGTTTCAGTTCGGCACGACGGACCTTGCCTTTGTGCTCTGCCTGAACCGTCACAAGGACGCCAGCGGGGAGTACAAGAGCAGCAAGTACATCGTGGAATCACTGCGGGATGAGGACGGCTTTGCCAAGAGCGAGGGTGCGTATCCGGTGACGCACATCCTATCGAAGCGGAACGACGAGCCGTTTTATCACGAGGTCGTCTATCTGGACGAGAGGGAAAGCATAGAGACTCTTCCGCCGCTGGCCGCAGAGCTGGTACGTTTGACGGACGAAGCAGGAACGTGAGAAAAGACCGCCATCCGGCGGTCTTTTCTTTTGCCCATTTTTACGCCCCGTCGAAGCTGTCGCCGTCCTCGGGAAGGTCGGCGGAAGTCTCAGCATCGGAAGCAGGCGTATCCGGGACAGCGGCGCGGGGGACACCTTTATAGACCAGCGTCTGCTCGAGGACCTCGGCGCAGACCGGGGCCGAGAGGCTGCCGCCCGCTGTCGTCCAGCTGTGGGGCTCGTCGAGGCAGACGAGGCAGAGAAACTGGGGGTCGTCGATGGGAGCCACGGCCACAAAGCTGGCGATGCGGGCCTTCTCGTCGGAGCTGTCCAGCTTCTGGCTGGTGCCGCTCTTGCCGCCTACCCGGTAGCCCGCGATCCGGGCGTTCCGTCCGCCGCCGTAGAGGACGACGGCCTCCATCATCTCCCGCATGGTGCGGGAGGTCTCTTCTTTCAGCACCTGCCGCTTGCAGACGGGGGAGAGGTGGTCGATGACTTCGCCCTCCGGGCCGAGGATGTCCGAGACGACGTAGGGCTGCATCAGCCGCCCGCCGTTGACCACGGCGCAGACCGCCGACGCCATCTCGAGGTAAGAGATCTTGCTGCTCTGCCCGAAGGCGCAGGACGCCAGCTCCACCGGCCCCATCCGGTCGGCGGTGTAGTAGAGGCTCTTTTTCGGCTCGGCGGGCAGGTCGATGCCGGTGGGCTCCCGTAGGCCGAAAGCGGCAAAATAATCGCAGAAAGCCTGCTTGCCCAGCCGCGCCCCGATCTGGATGAAGCTCTGATTGCAGGAGTTTTCCAGCGCCTGTGTCACGGTCTGGCTGCCGTGGCGTTTGTGGTTGGCGCAGTGGAACCGCGTGCCTGCCACCGAGATGGAGTCTCCGCAGTAAAAGGTGGAGTGCCGGGTGATGGCACCGGCATCCAGCGCCGCCGCACAAGTGATGAGTTTGAACACACTGCCCGGCTCGTATAAGTCGCTCACCGCCTTGTTGCGCCACTGGGTCTGCTGCGCCAGCTGCAAAGCAGCGGCGCGTTCTTTACCGGAAAGAGCGTCCACGGCGGCGCGTGCGGCCTTGTCGGCGATGACTCGGGGCTGGTTGGGGTCGTAGGCCGGGGTGGTGGCCATGGCCAGCACTGCCCCGGTGTTTACCTCCATCACGATGCCCACGCTGCGGGCGGCTACATGATGCTCCTGCACCGCATAATTCAACGCATTTTCAAGGTAATGTTGAATATTTGCATCGATGGTCAGCCGCAGCCCGCTGCCCTCCACGGGCGTAAGTTCTGTCTCGTAGCTCTGCGCCAGCGTGTAGCCCCAAGCATTCACCGCAGTCAGCACCACCCCGTTCTGCCCGGTAAGGGTGTCGTTGTATTTCAGCTCCAGCCCGCTGACCCCGGCGTTGTCCACATTGGTAAACCCAAGCACCGAGGCCAAAAACTCCCCCTGTGGGTACCAGCGCTTGGAGTCCTGATTGATGCGCACGCCGGTAATGCCGTTTTCCGCGCAGAAATCCCGCACGGCATCAGCAATTTCCCGCTCCACCCGGTAGCGCAAAAGACAGTCGTTGGAGCGCCGGTCGCTGAACTTTTCCAGCAGTTTTGTTTCGTCCAATTCCAGTATCTCCGCAAGCCCTTTGGCGGCGAGGGCAAGCTTCTCCTCCGGCATCTCCCGGGGGCTGGCGCGCAGGGTCCAGCAGCTGCTGTTGGCAGCAAGCAGCGCACCATCGGCGCTGTATATTTTGCCCCGGTCAGCGGGCACAACGGTGTCCCGCAGCTGCTGTCCCAGCGCCCGCTGGGTGTACCAGCCGCCGGTGCATAATTGCAGCCAGAACAACCGCCCGATCAGCCCTGCAAAGCAGACGGCGCACAGCCCCACCGCAATGAGCCGCGCCCGCAGACGGAACGCCCGCTCCGGTAAAGTGCGCAGGGCGTCCGTGGGTTTTGAGCCGCGCATGGCAGCACCCCCTTTGCGGGCAGTTTATGCGCCCGGCAGCAGCGTGTATGACTAACCGCCCCCGCACCCGCGTACAATAACATAAAACGGAGGTGACCGGGATTGCACAGAACTGCTGCCCGCAAAGGGCTGCTGCGGCCGCTGCCGCCCATAGACCTACCCTTTCTGGTGCTGGTGCTCACGCTGGTAGCCTTTGGGCTGGTGATGCTGTGCAGCGCCAGCAGCGCGGTGGCGCTGTACCGGCGGCAGGACGCCTTTGCCTATGTGCGGCCGCAGCTGCTGTACGCCGCTATGGGGCTGGGGGCCATGTGGATGGCCAGCCGGGTGGACTACCACATCTATCACAAACTGGCGTGGCCGCTGCTGGCACTCTCGCTGGTGCTGCTGACGGCGGTGCTGTTCATGCCGGAGTATAACGGCTGTAAGCGTTGGCTGGTGCTGCCGGGGCTGGGCACATTACAGCCCAGCGAGATCGCCAAATTTGCGGTGGTGCTGGTATTTGCCCATATCATCGCCCTGAACCACGACCGCATGGGCAGCTTTGCGGTGGGGGTAGTACCCTTTGCGCTGGTGCTGGGGGTGGTGGCGGTACTCATGCTGCTGGAACCCCACCTTTCCGGCACGGTGCTGATCTTGAGTATCGGCGCGGTGCTCATGTTCGTGGGCGGCACCGGGCTGCGGTGGTTCATGCTGGCGGGGGCGGGCGGCGCTGCCGCCATTGGCACGGCCATCGTGCTCATGCCGGAGCTGGTGCCCTATGCCGCCGACCGGCTCAACTCTTGGCTCGACCCCTTTGCCGACCCGCTGGGCGACGGACACCAGACCATCCAGAGCCTATATGCCATCGGCTCCGGCGGGGCGGCAGGGCTGGGGCTGGGCAACAGCCGTCAGAAACATCTGTTCGTGCCCGAGCCGCAGAACGACTTCATCTTTTCCATCCTCTGCGAGGAACTGGGCTTTCTGGGCGCGTGTGCGGTCATTCTGCTGTTCAGTGCGCTGCTGTGGCGGGGCATCACGCTGGCGGCGCACGCGCCGGACCGCTTCGGGGCACTGCTGGTGGTGGGTTTTGTGGTGCAGGTGGCGCTGCAGGCGGTGCTGAATATTGCGGTAGTTACTAACACCATCCCAAACACCGGCATCAGCCTGCCCTTTTTCTCCTCCGGCGGCACCAGCCTGATGATGCTTCTGGGCGAGATGGGCATCGTGCTCTCCGTCTCCCGGGGCGAAAGCTGATATAGACCGGCATTTCCAGCCGCAAAGGGGAAATATCGGTGCAGGAAAGCCGAAAAAAGCGGACAAATGACCGGACAAATCCCGCAGACAGCGGAAAAGCCGTTTCCGGCGCATTTCTTTGACCAAAGACCCTCGTTTTGCATACCATGGGGTATCTTTTGCAGAACGGGGGTCTTGGCATGGCTGGGGATTGGATCATTACGGGTGGACGGCCTTTGCAGGGCAGGGTGGAAGTGCCTGCGGCCAAAAACAGTGTGCTGCCGTTGCTGGCAGCAGCACTGCTGTGCAGCGGGCCGGTGCGGCTGCAAAATGTGCCCCGCCTGACCGACGTGGAGGACTGTCTTGCCCTGCTGCGGGGCGTGGGCTGCACGGCGGGCTGGCAGGGCGCAGCGCTGGCGGTGCAGGGGCAGCCAATGCGCACCGACCTTGCACCGGAGGCCGCAGGCAGGATGCGGGCATCCATCCTGTTCTGCGCGCCGCTGCTAGCGCGGCTGGGGCGGGTGAGCACCGTGCTGCCCGGGGGGTGCCGCATCGGGGCAAGGCCCATCGATCTGCATTTGCAGGGGCTGGCGCAGATGGGCGTGCGGCAGCTGCCCGCAGCGCCCGGACAGCTTACGCTTTACGCCCCGGCGGGGCTGCGGGGCGCGGAGATCTGTCTAGCTTTCCCTAGCGTGGGCGCAACCGAGACGCTGCTGCTGGCCGCCGCCACAGCGCAGGGGCAGACCGTGCTGCATGGTGCCGCAAAGGAACCGGAGATCGTGGATCTTGCCGCCTTCCTCAACGCCTGCGGCGGCTGCGTGGAGGGTGCGGGCACCGACACCATCCGGGTGCAGGGAAGGCGCTGCCTTGCGGGCTGCACCTTTGCGCCGATGGCAGACCGCATCATCGCCTCCACACTGGCCTGCGCAGTGGCAGCGGCGGGCGGCCGGGTGGAACTGGCGGGCTGCGCACCCGGGTTGTATGCGCCGCTGCTGGAAATTCTGGAACAAATGGGCTGCACCGTAGAGCGGGCACACGATGCTGCCGCCATTTCACGGTTCGGGGCGCTGCGCGGCGCGGGAAATGTGCACACCGCACCCTATCCCGGTCTTGCCACGGACGCCGCCCCGCTGCTGGCGGCGGTGATGCTCTGCGCACAGGGCGAAAGCAGCCTGCAGGACAGGGTGTTTGAAAACCGTTTTGCCTGTGCCGGGGGCTTTGCGGCGCTGGGGGCTAACGTCCGGGTGGCAGAGCGCACGTTGTATGTGCAGCCTGCCGGGGCGCTGCACGGGGCAAAGCTGACCGCACCGGACCTGCGGGGCGGGGCAGCGCTGGTGATTGCGGCGCTGGCTGCCCGGGGCAGCAGCCGCCTTAGCGGGACAGAATTTATCCGGCGCGGGTATGCGGAGCTTGACCGGCTTTTGGCGGGGCTGGGCGCACAGATTTGGCAGGAAATTCCCGCCCGGAGAGGGCTTGCGAAAAAAACACCCATGAAAAAGTAATTTTGTCTTGCAATCGGAGCGAAAAAATGATACGATACAGTTATATAAGTATCGTATGATAGTTTCTGTGCGGCTTTTGCGCAGTTCCACATAAAAATCCGATGGAGGACAAAGTTATGGCATTGATGCTCGACGAAGAACTGGACGAAAACGTTACGACGATCAAGGTGATCGGTGTAGGCGGCGGCGGCGGCAACGCCGTGAACCGCATGGTGAGCGACGGCCTGCAGGGCGTGGAGTTCATCGCCATGAATACCGACCAGCAGGCACTGGCCAAGAACCATGCCTCGGTCAAGGTGCAGCTGGGTTCCAAGCTGACCAAGGGTCGCGGTGCGGGTGCAGACCCGGAGATCGGCCAGCGCGCCGCTGAAGAAAGCAAGGACGAGATCGCCAATGCCCTCAAGGGCTCCCAGATGGTCTTTATCACCGCCGGTATGGGCGGCGGCACCGGCACCGGTGCAGCACCCGTTGTGGCCGAGGTGGCACATGATCTGGGCATCCTGACTGTTGGCATCGTTACCAAGCCCTTCTCCTTTGAGGGCAAGCGCAAGATGGGTCTGGCCGAGCAGGGCATTGCCAACCTGCTGATGCACGTTGACAGCCTGATCGTCATCCCCAACGAGCGCCTGAAGATGATCAGTCAGGAAAAGATCACCCTGATGAATGCCTTTCAGGCCGCCGACAACGTGCTGCGTCAGGGCGTTGAGTCCATCTCTGCCCTGATCAACGTGCCCGCCTTCATCAACCTGGACTTTGCCGACGTGCGCTCCATCATGAAGGATGCCGGCTACGCCCACATGGGCGTGGGCAGCGCCAAGGGTGCCGGCAAGGCCGAGAACGCCGCCAAGGCTGCTATCTCCAGCCCGCTGCTGGAGACCAGCATTGCCGGTGCACACGGCGTTATCATCAACATCACTTCCAGCCCGGACATCGGTCTGGAGGACGTGGAGACCGCCGCAGGTCTTATCACCCAGAGCGCACATCCCGATGCAAACATCATCTGGGGTACTGCATTTGATGAGAACCTGTCCGATGAGATGCGCGTGACCGTTGTGGCCACCGGTTTCGACAACAAGAGCGCCAGCGACCTGCGCAACAGCATCAACAACGCCATGGGCGGTGCACAGTCTGTGCCGTCTGCGGTGTTCAGCAGCGACACCGGCGCAGCCGCAGCCCCGGCAGGCAATGCCGCACCGGCTGCTGCTCCGGCTGAAAAGAAGGCCGTGGAGGAGGAAAGCAGCGACAACCGTTACTACGACGAGCTGCTGGCCATCCTGAACAAGCGTAAGTAAGATCAGGCTACAATGGGGCTGGCAGCTGCGCCCATGCGGTCAGCGCCGGTTCCATGTAAGGTGTGCATGGGAGGGCATCATGGTGCAGACAGAGCGGGAGACCGGTGCCTTGCGCGGACAATTTGCCCGGCAGGTCACTGTACAGGCATCTGCCGCAGCTCAGGCGGAAAGCGCCCGGGCGCAGGCAGAGCAGCTGAGCCGCAAGCTGGCTGCGGCACGCGCCGAGGTGCGCCGGTATCAGACCCGGATGTTCGCCTTTGAGCGCACTCTGCTTGCCCTCAAGCACGATAATGCAGAACTGGAAGCCGCCTGTGAGCAGGCGCGGGAGCAGTTGGAACAGGCCAATGCCCGGGCAGAACAGGCTGAAGCCGCCTGCCGCAGAGCCGAAGCTGCCCTTGCAGCCATACAGCAGACTGCCCCGGAAACACCCGCACAGCCGGACACAATCCCCGAGGCTGTGCCGCAGTGCGAAGCGGTGGAGGAACAGTCTGCGCCGGAAACGGAAGAACTGCTCTGCGCCCCGGAACAGGCACTGCCCCCGGAGCCCGCACAGTCTGCATGGCAGCCGGAGACCCGGCTGGAGCAGATGGCCGCGGAGCTGATGGGCTGGTTCGATGCCATGATGCCCCAAGAGTAAACCTAGAAAGGACTGCTGCGTGTTTTGCGCAGCGGTCCTTTTTCTTTCTGCGTGGGACGATTTAAAATGCGCTCCGCTTTGCTTTGCGCATCATCAGCGGAAATAAGGTTTATATTTCGCGGTTGCCGCGCTCTGCGGAGCGCGGCAACCGCATTTTCACAGGAAGGGCTACAACGACAAACGGCTTGCGTTCGAACAACGTTTGCAAAGGGTACTGTAAAAATTGGATTGCATTTATACAGCCGGGAATGAGAACGTTTGCAGAAAATACCGGAAAATGGCAGAAATGTTGCACGCAGCCTTGCATTTTGCTGTAAAATCCAGTAAAGTATAAATGAATGTAAAAAAGCGGATGCCGGGGAAAGCCCGCTGCATCCGGTCAGTGCAAGCAGCGTACCCGGAACAAAGCCGGGGCAGAAGGATGCACCGCAAAAGGAGAGACATGGCCATGAACGAGAAACCGAAGATCCTGATCACGGATGATTCCGAGATCAACCGTGCCCTGCTCAAGGAGATACTGGGCGATGGCTATGACTATCTGGAAGCCGAGGACGGCGCAGCGGCAGTGGAGCTGATGCGGCAGCGCACTGATATCTCTCTGCTGCTGCTGGATCTGATGATGCCGGGCATGGACGGCTTTGACGTGCTGCGGGTGATGAAGTACCACGCATGGCTGGACGAGATCCCGGTCATCGTCATTTCGGCGACAGAGGACACCGCCAACATCGAGCGCGCCTACGATCTGGGCGTAACGGACTACATCCGCCGTCCCTTCGAGCGGATCATGGTGCTGCGCCGGGTGAAGAATGTCCTCATGCTGTACGCTAAGCAAAAGCGGCTCACCCGCCTTGTCACCGATCAGGTGTACGAAAAAGAACACAACAGCGTGCTGATGATCAGCATCCTGAGCCATGTGGTGGAGTTCCGCAACAGCGAAAGCGGGCTTCATGTCCTGCACATCCGCACTCTGACCGACCTGCTTTTGCACCGGCTGGTGCAAAAGACCGACCGCTATCAGCTGGAAGAAAGCGATATCGCCCGCATCAGCACGGCCTCGGCGCTGCATGATATCGGCAAGATCGTCATCCCGGAGGAGATTCTGAACAAGCCCGGACGCCTGACCGCCGAAGAGTTTGCCATTATCAAGAACCATACTGTGGCGGGCGCACAGATGCTGCAGGATCTGGGACAGGCTATTGCGCAGGACGAGCCGCTTTTGCAGGTGGCGCACGCTATCTGCCGCTGGCACCATGAGCGCTGGGACGGCAATGGCTACCCTGACCGGCTGAAAGGGGACGAGATCCCCATTGCGGCGCAGGTGGTGGCGCTGGCAGACGTGTACGACGCCCTGACCAGCGAGCGCTGCTATAAGCACGCTTACGACCACGACACCGCGCTGCGCATGATATTGAACGGCGAGTGCGGTGCCTTCAACCCGCTGCTGCTGGATTGCCTGCAGGAATCCTCGGAGCAGCTGCGTGCCGAGCTGAACCTCTCGGAGTGGGACCGGGGCTTCCGGCAGGAGACCCACCGCCTTTCCGAGGAGATCCTGCACCGGGAGGCGCTGCCCCGGGAGAACCACGCTCAGCTGCTGCTGGAGCAGGAAAAAGAGCGCACGGATTTCTACGCCGCCCAGTGCGGCGGCATCCGGTTCGACTACGATTTGCTGGCTGGCAGCGTGACGGTGTATGACTACCACGCCGAGCCGATGCAGCAAAAAACGGTAACGGATTTTGCACAGGGCAGGGGACTTGGCTTTTTGAACGAGCAGGATCGGCGCAAGCTTTCCAAGGCCATAAGCCGCGCCACGCCGGAAGCGCCGGACGTGGTGCTGCCGGTCATGGTGAAGCGGGGCGGAGAGCCGCGGATGCACCGGATGGCGCTGCATACTATCTGGAGCGGTGCCGGGGTGCGCCGCTGCGTGAATGTGCTGGGTCAGCTCACCGACGAGCAGCACCGCGTGGAGCATCAGGCCGAACTGCTGACCGCACTTGACCCGGAAGAGGACCCTGCCCACTTCCTGCGGCGGCTGCAGGGCATCTTTGACGTGGTGCGTCTGGTAGACCCGGGGCACCGCAAGGTGCTTACGCTGGACAGTGACGGCATCCTGACCGAAAAGCCCGGCAGCTGCCACATGGTATGGAACCGGGATACCCGGTGCGAGAACTGCATCTCGGCCAAAGCCTACGCCCGCAAGACCATCCTGAATAAGATCGAGTTCAAGGACGAGGAAGCCTACTTTGTCATCTCCAAGTACATCGAGGTAGGCGGCAGGGGCTGTATGCTGGAACTGGTCACCCGGCTGACGGACGGCCGCTGGCTGGATATGGGCGGCCACCGGCTGCTGCTGGACCGCTGCGACGGAATGGAGCGCAGCGCCTTCGTAGACCCCCTGACCGGGGCCTACACCCGCCGCTATTTTGATAAGTTCCTTGCCAGCGGCGAGATGAGCGGCGGCGTGGCGATGATTGACGTGGATCAGTTCAAGTCGGTCAACGACAGCTTTGGGCATCTGGTGGGAGATGAAGCACTGAAAACGGTGGCGGAAGCCATGCAGAACTGCCTGCGCCAGACCGATATCCTGATCCGCTACGGCGGCGATGAATTTTTGCTGCTGATGCCCCAGAGCCGCCCCAACGGGGTGGAAAGCGTCATCCGGCGTGTGCAGGACGCCGTGCAGGCGGCACGGGTGCCCAGCCACCCGGAGCTCCGGCTTTCGGTAAGCATTGGCGGGGTATGCGATGTGCAGCCCTTGACCGAAGCCATCCGTCAGGCGGACGTCCGGATGTACCGCAATAAAGAAAACGGATAACAAAAAGCGTTGCACAAAACACTGTGCAACGCTTTTTTGTTCTCTAGCGCATATTACTGGTGCGGTGCTCCATCAGGTAGGTAGCCTGCAGGTCTGCGATGTGCAGCTTGACCGCCAGCGGGTACTTGTCGTAGGCTTCCGAGATGGCAAAGCAGCCGCCCCGGGCAGCATCATCAAAGCCGCCCATGTGCCAGCGGATGGCAACTGCTTCTTCCACCTTCAGCTTCATGAACCGCTCGATGAGGAACACGCTCTTTTCGCCGTGACCGTAGGGGAAAAGGTCGTCCACACTGTAAAAAGGCGCTTTCTCCCACTGTCCGGTGGCTTCATTCTTCACGTTGCGGGTGCCCAGCTTGTAGTAGTTGGCCTTGCACAGATCGTGCAGCAGGGCACAGATGGCGTAGCTCTCCTCGCTTTCACCCTCGGTAAAAAAGCTGTCGTGCAGCGCATGGTAGACGTTCAGGCTGTGCATACACAGCCCGCCTTCACAGGCTCCGTGGAAGCGGGTGGACGCCGGTGCGGTAAAAAAATCCGTCTTTTTGTCCAGCCAGTCCAGCAGCTTTTCGCTGCCCGGACGGGTGACGTGCTGCTGCCAGATGTCCAGAAACTCTGCGCGGTCGCCCCCGCTCACAGCTCCATATCCTCCAGAATGCCCTTGAGGATGGCCAGCTCGTCGTGGCTCAGGGAGATACCCTTGCCCATGCGGGTGCCGTCCGGGGACCAGTCGCGGATGTCGTACTTGGGCTCGCCGTCGTTCCAGCTGATAAGGTTCAGCTGGCGCTCCCAGCCGCGGGGACGCTGGCTCAGCACGGCTACACGCTGGACAACTTCGTATTTGATCTCTGCCATATTGCAAAACCTGCCTTTATGTTTGTATGCTACCATAATAAGGGAAGTGCGGCGAGATTTCAACAGGTAAACTGAAATATTTTAAAAAATTTTTGTTACGCTCAGCCGTAAGGGGCATCCTCGCGCCATTCCACCAGCTCTAAAACGGCGGCGGCGTCCTCGTCCGGGGCAGGGTGACGGCTGTGCAGCTTTTGCTTTGTGCTGAACAGCCCGGGCGCGTAGTGCGCCATCACGCTGGTCTGCACGTCCCCGGCCAGAAAGGCGGCGGCGTTTTTCTGGCGGCAGGCCATGGG
>OJJX01000414.1_pt1 | contig 22013 bp, 20 predicted proteins | sample 1596411 | NCBI WGS metagenome assembly OJJX01 (sample SAMEA4350136, study PRJEB24818) | metagenome | biome: human; feature: gut; material: faeces | place: Denmark | collected 2013-09 | reverse complement strand
CGCGCTGCATATGACCCGGGATGCACACGCGGGTCTCCATGCCGGTCTTTTTCTGGACGGCGGCGGCGATGCGGTTGGTAGCGGTGACGCCGTAACCGGCTTCGGCGCGCTTTGCCATCCACTCTTTCCGCTTCATCTTGGCCTCTTCGGTGTTGATGGCACCCTCGGCCACGGCGATGATGGAGAAGTTGGAGCCTTTGCGGGCGCGGCGCTCCACAGCGGCGCAGACACGGTCGATGTCGTAGGGCTGCTCGGGCAGCAGGATGATGTCAGCACCGCCGGCGATGCCGGAGTAGAGGGTCAGCCAGCCGGCCTTGTTGCCCATGATCTCGATGCACATGACGCGGCTGTGGCTGCCGGCGGTGGTGTGGATGCGGTCGATGACCTCAGTGGCGATGTCCACGGCGGTGTGGAAGCCGAAGGTGACGTCGGTGCCGTAGATGTCGTTGTCGATGGTCTTGGGCAGGCCGATGATGTTCAGACCCTCCTGGGAGAGGAGGTTGGCCGTCTTGTGGGTGCCGTTGCCGCCGAGGCAGAGCAGACAGTCGAGCTTGGCGTCCTTGTAGGTCTTTTTCATGGCCGCGACCTTGTCGATCTTGTCTTCTTCCACCACGCGCATCAGCTTGAAGGGGGTGCGCTTGGTGCCGAGGATGGTGCCGCCCAGCGTCAGGATGCCGCGGAAATCGTCCTCGCACATCTCCTTGTATTCGCCGGTGATGAGGCCGTGGTAGCCGTTCAGGATGCCCACGATCTCGACATTCTCGCCGAACCGTGCATACAGGGCTTTGGCCACGCCGCGGATGGTGGCGTTCAGGCCGGGACAGTCGCCGCCGGAGGTCAGGATACCAACACGTTTTTTCATATCGAACAACCCTCGTTTCTTCCGTTCTCCCTCAGAGGGGGCAGGTGAATGATACTATAAGAGTATTCCCAAAGGGGGTGGGTGTCAAGAGCCGGGGACGAAAAAAGGCGTGAAAACGCAGAGGTAGGGAAGACAGAAAAAACATGGACGGAAAAATCAAAAAAAGTGGTTGACAAATGGAGGCGGAGGCTGTATAATATTCTTCGTCAGCGGCGCTTCGGTGCTGAGGGCGAAACTGAATAGTGGGGATTTGCATAGTGGTAGTGCGGTAGACTCTGACTCTACTTGTGGGAGTTCGATTCTCTCATCCCCAACCAGACCGCAGCCCATTGGGTTGCGGTATTTTCGGGGCATAGCGCAGTTGGTAGCGCGCCTCGTTCGGGACGAGGAGGCCGTGGGTTCAAATCCCGCTGCTCCGACTGAAAAAGACCGGTACACATTTGTGTGCCGGTCTTTTTCTATCTCCGCAGCGGGATTTGAAAGGAACCCGGGTTGCGGCTCCCAGCGTCTGTTTCGGCCCTTGGGCGGGCCTCACATCCTGCTGGCCGCGGCCCCAACAACTCCTCCCTGTTTCCGCCGCGGGCGGCGGTCGTCGTCGTTGCAGTTGGTGACTGCCGCTTCACATTCGTGTACTTGCTTTTTTATTTAGTCGGGCGCGGGATTAAACTATTCACACAAATCCCTATCTCTTTCTTCTGAAATATGCTAAAATAGTACCACTACGACACAGGAGGTCTTTCTATGCTCAAACGTCTGCGCAGCGCCCACCCGATGCTCTACTGCCTTGTGGCTGAGGTGCTGTTTCTGGGGATGCTGTTCGTGGCATCGCTGCTGTCGCTTCTGCTCATCTTGTTCGTCGTGCGGGATATTGATGCCGTCGATGATTATATGCTGACCTTCATGCAGGAGGCAGTAGGCGTGCTGGTGGCGTGGCTCTTTCTGGCGCGCACCGGGAAGAGCGGCCTGCTCCGCCGCCGGGGCAGCGGCTTTTTCAACGGTCTGCTGGTGGGCCTGTACCCCATCGCGCTCATCAGCTACAACGCCTACAATACCCTGCTGTTTGGCAGGCCGGAGGGCGATATGCTGCCCGCGTGGCATGTCGTGTGGTTCCTTATCGGCATGACCAGCGTCGGTGTGGCAGAAGAGTTTCTGTTCCGGGGCGTCATCGCCCAGACGCTTCTGGAGCATTTCGGCACCAGCCGGGCCGGCGTCTGGAAAGCCTGCCTGCTGTCGGGCCTCTACTTCGGTGCGGCCCACCTGACCAACCTCACCGGCAGTGCGCCGCTGGGCGTTCTGATGCAGTGTGTCTTTGCGGCCTCGCTGGGTACGCTGCTGGCGGCGGTCTATTTCCGCACCGGAAACATCTGGGTGACGGTGTTCATCCACGCCGCGATGGACATCACGTCCATGCTCATCGGCGGCCTGTACGGCACCGAGACAGTAGCCGACAGCATCAGCACCTATGACATCACCATGCTGACGTCTATCGCGGTCTATCTCATCCCGACGGCATTCCTGCTGCGGAAAAAGAAGCTCAGTGAAGTGGAGCTTTACTTCGGACGTGATATGAAATAAACGGAATGGCCGCGCACAGCTGTGCGCGGCCATTCCGTTTTCTATCTCAGTTATTCGTAATCAATGGGCAGAGTCGGCAGACCGTTCAGCTCCAGCCCGGCGGTATGGCCCGCGATGTACTGATAGTAGCCCTGAGCCGCGATCATCGCGCCGTTGTCGCCGCAGAATTTCAGCTCTGGCAGGTAGACCCTGGCCCCCAGCTTCTGGGCGCCGTCGTTGACCAGCTGGCGCAGACGGCCATTGGCCGCGACGCCGCCCGCCAGACAGACCTGCTTTGCGCCGGTGTCGGCGGCGGCGAGAAGGAGCTTTTCTGCGAGGATGCCCGCAATGCGCTCCTGGAAGCTGGCCGCGAGGTCGGGGACGTTGATGTCGGTACCCTTCATCTGGGCCTGATTCACCTCGTTCAGCACAGCGGTCTTGAGGCCGGAGAAGCTGACGTTGTACCTGCCCTCCACGTGAGGCACCGGCAGACGGTAGGCTTTCGGATCGCCGGTCTTGGCGGCGTTGGCGACGCTGGGACCGCCGGGATAGGGCAGGCCCAGCGTCCGGGCCACCTTGTCGAAGGCTTCGCCGGCGGCGTCGTCCACCGTGTGGCCGAGGATGTGGTAATGGGTATAGTCCTGCACCTCCACGATGTGGCTGTGTCCGCCGGACGCCACAAGGCAGAGGAAGGGCGGCTTCAGCTCCGGGTGGGTCAGGTAGAGGGCTGCAATGTGGCCCCGCAGATGGTGGACCGGCACCAGTGGCTTGCCCGCCGAGTAGGCGAGGCCCTTGGCAAAGTTGACGCCCACCAGCACTGCGCCGATGAGGCCGGGCGCGAAGGTGACAGCCACGGCGTCCACGTCGTCGATGGTCTTGCCTGCGTCCAGCAGAGCCTTTTTGACGGTGGCGCTGATGAACTCGCAGTGGCGGCGGCTGGCGATCTCCGGCACAACACCGCCGTACAGCGCCTGCTCCTTGACGCTGGTGGAGATGACGTTGCTCAGCAGATGCCGCCCGTCCTCCACCAGAGCGGCGGCAGTTTCGTCACAGGTAGACTCGATTCCGAGAATGATCATTTTAGTGTGCCTCCAGCCAGTTTTTGCCTGCGTGCACATCGGTGCTCAGGGGCACCGCGTACTGCACGCAGCCTTCCATTTCCTCCCGCAGGATGCGGGCGGCCTGCTCGGCCTCCGCCTCCGGGGCTTCCACGATCAGTTCATCGTGGACGGTCAAAATCAGGCGGCTTGCCATCTTTTCGTCCCGCAGGCGCTTCCACACCCGCACCATGGCCAGCTTGATCACGTCCGCAGCGGTGCCCTGAATGGGGGTGTTGCGGGCCATGCGCTCGCCGCTGGCGCGCACGTTGAAGTTTGTGCTGGCCAGCTCCGGCAGGGTGCGGCGGCGGCCGAACAGGGTGGACACATAGCCGTTTGCCTTGGCATCCGCGATGGTCTTGTCCATATAGCCGCTCACGCTGGGGAAAGCCGCCAGATAGTTCTTGAGGAAGGCATCGGCTTCCTTCACAGTCACGCCGATATCCTTGGAAAGGCTGTACGCGCCCTTGCCGTACATGATGCCGAAGTTGATGGCCTTGGCAGAGGAGCGCAGCCGTGGCGTCACCTCGCTCTGCGGGATGCCGTAGATCTTGGCGGCGGTGCTGCGGTGGATGTCCTCACCGTTCAAAAAGGCCTGCTGCATATGCGCGTCCCCGGTGATATGCGCCAGAATGCGCAGTTCGATCTGGCTGTAATCCGCGTCCACCAGCACGCAGCCCGGCTTTGCAACAAAGTAGGCGCGCAGCTGGCTACCCAGCTCGGTGCGGATGGGGATGTTCTGCAGGTTGGGGTTATCGGAGGAAAGCCGTCCGGTGCGGGCTTCGGTCTGGTTGAAGGTGGAGTGGATGCGCCCGTCCTCGCCAATGACCTTGAGCAGACCCTCCACATAGGTGGAGTTCAGCTTCTGGTAGGCGCGGTATTGCAGAATATCCTCCACCAGCGGGTAGTCCCGCAGGGCTTCCAGCGTCTCGGCGTCGGTAGACCAGCCGCGCTGGGTCTTTTTGCCGTGGGGCAGGCCCATGGTGTCGAAGAGCATCTCGCCCAGCTGCTTGGGGCTGTTGGGGTTGAAGCTGGCGCTGCCCGTCTCCATGTGGATGCGGGTGAGGACGTCTTCCAGCTCCGAGCGCATCTTTACGCCGAACTTCTCGATGCCCTCTTTGTCCACGAGGATGCCGATGCGGGTCATGTCGGCCAGCACCTGCGCCAGCGGGAACTCGATGTCGTTGTAGAGGGAATCTTCCTCCAGCGCGGTGATCTCTGCCTTCATCTTGGCGAACAGGTCGGCCAGCGCACCGGCGTCCGGCCACTTCTCACAGGTGAAAGCGGCGTCGGCGCGGTAGCTGATGATGAGCTCCGAGAGGTTGTACTTGGAAGCTGAGGCGTCCAGCAGATAGGCCGCCAGCTTGCCGTCCCAGACGATGCTGCTGCCCCAGCCGCCCGCAGCCATGGCGCGGGCGTAGAGCGGCGCGCTGTCGAAGACGTCAAGGGTGACGTCTTTGTTGTCCAGCAGGCGGAGCAGGTCTTCGGATTCCAGCGGAAAGACGGTCTTGCCCTGCACGGCATACCACGCGGCGGGCTGCAGCTCCACGATGCGGACGCCCTGCTTGCCCATGACAGCGGGCCGCGCGGCCACGAGGTAATGGCCCTTCGGCTCAGCGGGCAGAGCGGCAAGTTCGGCTTCCGGCAGAGGCTCTGCCGGCGCTCTTTCCGGGTCGGCGGCGGGGGTGATGTCGCTCAGGCCGAAGCGGGCAATGAGGGAGTGGAGCTCCAGCTCCTGCATCAGCCGGACGGCTTCGGCCTTGTTGCCCTCGCCCACGGCATAGGCGCCCTCGGCGGTGTCGATGGGGGCGTCGGTGCGGATGGTGCCCAGCGTATAGCTCAGCTCTGCCATGGCGCGGTCTTCGGCCAGATGCTCCCGCTGCTTGGGCTTGATGGTCTTGTCAGTGGTGTCGTCGAGGTGGGCGTAGACCCCCTCGAGACTGCCGTATTTCTGGATGAGGGTAAAGGCACTCTTCTCGCCGATGCCCTTCACGCCCGGGATGTTGTCGGAGGTGTCGCCCATCAGGCTCTTCACGTCGATGAGCTGGCGGGGCGTGACGCCGTATTTCTCCTTCACGGCGTCCACATCCATGGTGATGGTCTTGCTGCGGCCCAACGCCGTGGTAGCCAGCAGAACGGTGGTGGTGTCGCTGACCAGCTGTAAGCTGTCCCGGTCTCCGGTGGCAAGGAAGCAGTCGTCGCTGCGGGCGGCGCAGGCGGCGGCCAGCGTGCCGAGGATGTCGTCGGCCTCCCAGCCCTCGGCAGTCACTTCACGATAGCCCAGCAGGGCCAGAAGCTGCCGGATGACGGGCATCTGGGCAGCCAGTTCGTCGGGCATCTTATGGCGGGTGGCCTTGTAGCCGTCATACATCTTGTGGCGGAAGGTGGGGGCTTTGAGGTCGAAAGCCACAGCCACCTCGTCGGGCTCAGATTCTTTGAGCAGGGAGAGCAGGATATTCAGAAAGCCGAAAATGGCGTTGGTATAGCGGCCGTCTTTGGTGGTCAGCAGCTTGATGCCGTAAAAGGCACGGTTGGCGATGCTGTTGCCGTCAATGACCAGTAAACGCATAGCTTGTGGTCCTCCATTCCATAATTTCACATTCTATAGTATACCACAAAATAGAGCGGATGGGGGAGGGTTTGCACAAAAAAAGCCTCTCCCTTTGGGAGAGGTGTCACCGAAGGTGACGGAGAGGGTCACTCTACCCTTATCGCGCTCACCGGGCAGGCGTTGGCGGCGTCCACGGCCAGCGGCACCTGGTCGGGCGGAATGTCGCCGGGGATGGCGACGGCCAGAGTCCCCTCCATCTGGTATACCTCGGGGCAGAGCCCGGCACACTGGGTGCAGCCGATGCAGAGTTCAGGGTCTACGAATGCTTTCATGTTGGTACTACCTCCATTCAAAATGAGAAAAAGGCGCTGAGAGCAGTGTGGCCCGGCGGAGCAGAAAATATGCTATAGGCTTTCGGGCGCAGATATGTTACAATAGAGCAGAATGAACAGGAGGGCAAGAGCATGAACATCCAGATATTCGGCACCACCAAGTGCTTCGATACCAAAAAGGCTCAGCGCTATTTCAAGGAGCGCGGCATCAAGTTCCAGATGATCGATTTGAAAGAAAAAGAGATGAGCCGGGGCGAGTTTGAAAATGTGTCCCGCGCTCTGGGCGGCTGGCAGGCGCTGGTGAATCCCAACGCCAAGGACAAGCAGACCCTCGCTCTGCTGGACGCGCTGGTGGACTGGCAGAAGGAAGACAAGCTCTTCGAGAACCAGCAGCTGTTCCGCACCCCCATCGTCCGCAATGGCCGTCAGGCCACCGTCGGCTACCAGCCCGACGTCTGGAAAAACTGGGAGTGAACGGCTTTCACCAAAATAACACGGGCAGGGTTTTGCACCCTGCCCATGATTGTGGTATACTGTTTTTATCTGAAAAGTGAAACAACGCAGGAGACGATAACGATATGAAGATAGAAATGACCCCGGAAGAACACGCCCGGCTCCACCGCCGCCGCGGTCGGCAGGCCCTCGGGCTGGTCATCGCGGTGTTGGTGCTCATCGGTGTGCTGACCGTGCTGCACGCAGGCGTGGACGCCGTGGCAAAGCTGTTTGACGATACGGCCCAGAAACAGGAATACGAGGACAAGCTGGAAGGTCTGGTGCTGTTCGACCCCGTGCCTTTTGAGGGCATCGAGAACATCGACGACCTGACTCTCCGCGAGGCCGCTGTCTGGGGCTGTGTGTACAGCATCCAGGAGACCCAGGGCGGCTTCGACGGCTACAACACCGACCCCGATACCGAGCAGCTGCTCATCCCCTCGGTGGACGTGGACGCCTACCTCGCAAAGCTTGTCGGCCCCAGCTTCCGCATGACCCACAAGACCTTCGAGATGGAGGATATGACCATCGAGTTCGACGACACCACCCAGTGCTATAAGATCCCCGTCACCGGCAGCGTGGGCAGTTACCGCGCCACCGTCACCAAGCTGTTCAAGAAGGACGGCCTCCTCCACGTCACCGTGGGCTATATCCCCAACCAGAACGCAACGGACAGCATCCTCACCACCACCTCGGATACGCCGGTCAAGTACATGGACTATCTGTTCAGCCGCCAGAGCGGCAGCTGGTATCTTACCGGCCTGACCGAGAGCGAGACGAAGCCCGAGTCAACGGCGGCGTCCACTGCCTCCGAGCCTGCCATGATGGCAGACAGCGAGGTGCAGGACGCCATCCTCGCCACCGGCGGCGAAACGCCCGCTGACTCCGATGCCGCGTCTTCGGAGGCCGCAGCCGCCAGCGGGGAAGCTGACAGCACCGCCGAAAGCGAAGCTGCCTCGGACGCAGAGCCGCAGGCCGAAAGTGCGGCCAGCGCGGCGGCGTAAAACGAATCACAAACAAAAACCGGGAAGCTCCCAGAGCTTCCCGGTTTTTGCATATCTAAAATTATTTCAAATCAAACCGCACGACCACCAGCCGATACCAGAGATACGGCACCATGTTCCATATCATCCACAATTCCATCAGAACATAATTCGGCAAATCACGGAGACGGAAGGGGCGCTTGCCCAGCTGGCCGTTTTTGAGCAGGGCGAAGGCTTCGTGCATTCCCTTGTCCCATGCCTCGCCGAAGCCCTGTTTGTGGAACTTGTAGCACTTGAGCAGATAGCCCAGCGCCAGCGGAAGGAAGTTGAGGATGAGCATCAGCAGAGGCTCGTTCTTGAGGGGGAGAAGGATGCTGTTGCGGCCGCTCTGCTGGCTTTTGAAGGCGTTGTACCGCACTGCGCCGGTGCTGGCGCCGCAGATGTGGTAGCACTTTGCCGTGGGGCAGAGGACGTTTTTGTAGCCCGCGTTGTTGGCGCGCCAGCTGAGGTCCACGTCCTCGAAGTAGGCAAAAAAGTTTTCATCGAAGACGCCGATCTCGTCGAGGATGCTTTTGCGGTAGAGGGCCGCGCCGCCGCAGGCCGAGAAGATGCGCTTCTGTTTGGTGTAGCGGCTGGCCCGGCGGCCGTCGCCGGTCTTGCAGGCAAAGCCCATCCATGTGACGTAATCGCCGGCGTCGTCGGCAAGCTCCCGGTCGAAGTGGCGGATCATGAGGCTCTGGACGGCAAAAATTTTCTCGTCGCTCTCGGCCACGCGGATGAGCTCGGCCAGCCACTGGGGCTCTGCAAAGGCGTCGTTGTTGAACAGCACCACGAACTCGCTTTTCGCCCGGGCGATGCCCTGATTGACGGCGTGGGAGAAGCCGGTGTTGGAGCCGTTCTCGATGAGCTGGAAGTTCGGGCGGCTGCAATAGCTGCGGGCCTGCTCAAGGCTCTCGTCGGTGGAGCCGTTATCCACCACGATAAGCTCGAAGTCCTGCTCCGTCTGGGCGTAGACCGACTCGATGGAGTCCTTGAGCCAGCCTTTGCCGTTGATGTTGGGGATGATGATGGTCGCTTTCATAGATTCTGTGCTCCTGCGCATTTTCTTCTAGCATACAAAAGACAGTATAACATATTTTGAAGAAATTGAAAATTCCCTCTTGACAAAAAAGATGATTTGAGTATTATTGTATTAAGCGCTTAGCACAGCAACACAAGGAGATGAGACGATGGGCGAACGATTCGATATGAGCCGCCCCATCTACGCACAGATCGTGGAACGGCTCAAGGCAAAAATTCTGGCGGGCGTCTACCCGCCCGGCGGACATCTGGACTCGGTGCGCGACATGGCCGCAGCGGCAGGCGTCAACCCAAACACCATGCAGCGGGCGCTGGCCCAGCTGGAAGCGGAAGGGCTCGTCTACACCGAGCGGACCACGGGCCGCTTCGTCACCGAAGATACAGCCCTTTTGGAACAGCTGCGGGACGAGACAGCCCGCGCCATGACCGCCGAATATCTCGAGAAAATGCGCGGCATCGGCTACGGCCCGGCAGAGGCCGCAAAGCTTATGACGGGCTGGGAAACAAAGGAGAGTGATTGAAATGAAGGAGCTTTTAACTTGTGAGGGCCTGACGAAATCCTACCAGAAGGGGACAAACGCCCTCGATGACATCGAGCTGCACATCGGCTTTGGCCGCATCGTGGGCCTGCTTGGCCCCAACGGCAGCGGCAAGACCACCCTTATCAAACTGGCGAACGGCCTTTTGCAGCCCACGGCGGGCAGCATAAAAATCGCGGGCATGGCCCCCGGCCCGGACACGAAGGCCATCGTCTCTTATCTGCCGGATGCCGCATGGCTGCCCGACTGGATGCGGGTGGAGCAGCTGGTGGAGATGTTCCGGGATTTCTACGCCGACTTCGACCCCGCCAAGGCGAATGAGATGCTGGAAAAGCTGGAGCTTTCGCCCAAAGCACCCCTCAAGAGCCTTTCCAAGGGCAACAAGGAGAAGGTCCAGCTCATCCTTGCCATGAGCCGGAATGCCCGGCTCTACCTGCTGGATGAACCCATTGGCGGCGTGGACCCGGCGGCGCGGGACTACATCCTGAACACCATCCTCACCAACTACAGCCGGGACGCCTCGGTCATCATCTCCACCCACCTCATCGAGGATGTGGAGCCGGTGCTGGATGAGGCCGTGTTCCTGAAGAACGGCAGGATTTTTGCCCACCGCTCGGTGGATGAGCTCCGCGAGACCGAGGGCATGAGTGTGGATGCATATTTCCGGGAGGTATTCAAATGCTGAAAAAGTTACTGAAATATGAGTTCAAGGCCACCGCCCGCACCTACGGCGGAATGTATCTGGCCCTGCTGGCGGCGTCGGTGCTCTTTGGCGGCTCCGTCTGGAGATGGAACAGCACCAATAGTGACGCCTATTCGACTCTCGTGGGCCTGCTGAGCCTTGTCTACACCGCCGTCATCATCGGCACCGTGGTCGTCACCATCATGACCATCGTGCAGCGGTTCTACCGCAACCTGCTGGGCCGGGAGGGCTATCTGATGCACACCCTGCCGGTGACGGAAACACAGCTTGTGACCTCGAAGCTCATCTCCAGCACCGTGTGGAGCCTGTGCAGCATCCTCGCAGCCTGCCTTTCCTTCGGCATTCTGGCTGTCCTGATGATGGCGGATATGGACCTGCTTGAGCAGCTGCCGCGGATGTGGTCGATCATCCGGGAGGCATTTGCCCGCTATAACATGGAGTTCTGGGGAGCGCTGGCTTTCAGCGGCGTCGTCGGCTTCGTGCGGATGGTCAGCGTCATCGCCTGCATCTATGCTGCCTGCATGGTGGGACATCAGTTCAAGAACCACCCCGCGCTGGCGGGCATCCTGAGCTTCTTTGTCATGCAGTATGTGCAGGGCTGGCTCGAAAAGCTGCTCCAGATCGGCACCGGCGTCTACGAGACGATCATCTATAGCGCCGTAGGCGATGTGGGCAGCGTCGAGACTGCCGTCTCGGCTCTGGGCTACATGGGAAGCGCGATGGTCACGCTGGGCATCGCGGCGGCATTCGGTGTCTTCTGGTTCGGGCTGACGGTCTGGCTGATGCGAAACAAACTCAACCTCGAGTGATGAAACGTGAAAAAATCTGGCGGAAAATTTTGAAATTCCCTCTTGACTTTACACGGATAAAGTGTATAATGCAATCAAACCGATGAGGCGGAAGAGAACCTGCAAAGCGCATCTTCAGTGAGTCCGGACAGTGAAAACGGGCGAGAGCGGGGCAGAGATTCGTGGGCCGCCGAGGGCCGGGCAAACGAGGCAGAGCCTCCAGTAGCTTGGGACGGAAGCCTCCGTTACAGGGCAGGGGAGTGTTGGCTCTCCGTGAGGGGCTTTGCGGCTTTCAAGAGGAAAGCGAGCAAGGCAAGCAAGGTGGCACCGCAGATTCGAATTTTTCGACTCTGTCCTTGTGGATGAACACACAGGGACAGGGTCGTTTTGTTATATGAGAACAAAAGCCCGTCCCGCAAGTGGAGCGGGTTTTTATTTTACATGCCGCCCGCTCCAGGGAAGGAGCAACCGCTATGAAAACCATGAAGATGATCTCCCGCCGCAGCTTTCTGAAAGCCGCTATGGCCGCCGCCACTGTTTCCGCGCTGGGTCTGACCGGCTGCGGTTCGTCCGCTTCGAGCACTGCATCCGGCACCGCTTCCGGTGCAGCAGCATCTTCTGCCGCCGCCAGCGAGGCAGGCCAGACCTTCAAGGTGGGCATTGTCAACTATGTTGACCACGCTTCTCTGAACCAGATCGTTGCGTCGGTGGAAGAGCGTCTGGACGAGGTGGGCAAGGAGAAGGGCGTCACCTTCGACTACGCCGACTACTACGCCAATGCACAGGCCGACCAGACCAACCTGAACCAGATCGGCGCCGACCTCGTGGCCGACGGCGTGGACGTCATCGTGGCTGTGGCTACCCCCACCGCCGCTACCATGCTGGCCGCTGTGGAGGACACCGACATCCCCGTCGTCTACTCCGCCGTCACCGACCCCGCCGCCGCAGGCTTTGACACCGAGCCGAACATCACCGGCACTTCCGACGCCCTGAACACCGACGCCATCATGAACCTCATCCTGGCCGTCAACCCCGACATCACCACCATCGGTCTGCTGTATGATCTGAGCCAGGATGCTTCAACACAGGCCATTGCAGACGCCAAGGCTTTCTGCGACAGCAAGGGCATCAAGTACATCGAGAAGAACGGCACCACCACCGCCGAAGTCCAGATGGCCGCTGAGGCCCTCATCGCCGCCGGTGTCAAGGCTGTCTTCACCCCCACTGATAACACCGTCATGACCGCCGAGCTTTCCATCTACGAGACCTTCACCGAGGCAGGCGTCCAGCACTACACCGGCGCTGACAGCTTCGCCCTGAACGGTGCCTTCGTGGGCTACGGCGTCGATTACGTCCAGCTGGGCGAGGCTACCGCCGATATGGTGGTGGAACTGCTCTGCGACGGCAAGACCCCTGCAGACCTGCCGTTCCAGACCTTCGACAACGGCATTGCCACCATCAACACCGAGACCTGCGAGGCGTTGGGCCTCGACCTCGACACCGTGAAGAAGGCCTTTGCACCCTACTGCACCGAGGTCGTGGAAGTGACCACGGCGGAAAACTTCAACTAATATTTATTAAGGAGCACACCATGCTGGCGAGTATCTTTTCGCTCAACGTCATCCAGACCGCGCTCGAGCTGGGCTGCATCTACGCCCTCGTTGCGCTGGCTCTGTTTCTGAGCTATTCCATCCTGAATATCGCGGACCTGTCCACCGACGGCTGCTTCACCCTTGGCTGCGCTGTCGCCTGTCAGGTGGCGCTGACCGGCCACCCCTTCCTCGCCCTGCTGGCGGCGATGGCGGCCGGTGTGTGCTCCGGTTTTGTAACAGCCTTTTTGCAGACCCGCCTCGGCGTCGAGAGCATCATGGCCGGCATCATCGTCAACACCGGCCTCTACACCATCAACCTGGCCGTGATGGGCTTCTCGTCCACCATGTCGCTGGTCAAGACCGATACCGTCTTCTCCATCGCCAAGAGCGCCCTGCGCTTCACGGGCGGCGGGTATAAGCTGGTGCTGGCGGCGGCAGTCATCGCGCTGGCCGGTGCCGCCATGGTGGGCTTCCTCGGCACCCGCCTCGGCCTCTCGATTCGTGCCACCGGCGATAACGCTGCCATGGTGCGTGCTTCCAGCATCAACCCCGCCTTCACCATCACGGTGGGCCTCTGCATCTCGGGCGCATTGACCGCCCTTTCCGGCGGCCTGCTGGCTCAGTACCAGAAGAGCTGCGACATCAACGTAGGCACCGGCATGGTGACCATCGCACTGGCTTCCCTCATCATCGGCGAAACGCTGGTGGGCAAGCGGACGATGGTGCGCCGTGTGCTGGGCGTCGTGTTCGGCAGCTGCCTCTACCGTTTTATCGTGGCGGTGGCCCTCCGTTTCAACGTCCCGGCTGCTGCCATGAAGCTGGTCAGCGCCATCATCGTGGCGGTAGCCATCTCGATGCCCGCCATCCGGGAGAAGATCGCCTTTGAGAAGCGCCGCAGTGCGGCCCGTCAGGCACGGAAGGAGCGTGTGTAAAATGGAAATGCTCGAACTTCGTGACCTGCACAAGACCTTCAATCCCGGCACCGTCAACGAGAAAGTGGCCCTGAACGGCGTCAGCCTGACCATGGAAGCGGGAGACTTCGCCACCATCGTCGGCTCCAACGGCGCGGGCAAATCCACCCTCTTCAACGCCATCACCGGCGGCTTCATCGCCGACGAGGGCAGCATCACGCTGGGCGGCGAGGACATCACCTTCGCGCCGGAATATCAGCGCAGCCGGGTCATCGGCCACCTGTTCCAGGACCCGCTCAAGGGTACGGCCCCCAACATGACCATCGAGGAGAATCTGGCGCTGGCCTACCTTCGCGCCGGGACCGCCCCCAACGCCATCTTCTCCCGCATCTCCCGCAGGGATAAGGAGATCTTCCGTGAGAAGCTGGCCCTGCTGGATATGGGCCTCGAAGACCGGATGAAGCAGCCGGTGGGCCTGCTGTCGGGCGGTCAGCGTCAGGCGCTGACCCTGCTGATGGCCACCCTCGTCACCCCGAAGCTCCTGCTTCTGGACGAGCACACCGCCGCTCTCGACCCCGCCACCGCCGAAAAGGTGCTGGACCTCACGAAGAGCATCGTGGCCGAAAAAAAGATCACCTGCCTGATGGTCACCCACAATATGCATCAGGCATTGGAGCTGGGCAACCGCACCCTCATGATGGACGCGGGCCGCATCGTCTTCGATGTCAAGGGCGAGGCCCGCAGCAAGATGACCGTGGACGACCTGCTCGAGAAGTTCCGCGAGAACGCCGGCAAGGCTCTCGACAATGACCGCATCCTCCTGAGCAAGGTGGAAGCCAACAACTGAGCATAAGCAGAAAGACTGCTGCAAAACAGCTCTCTGAAAAAACAATGAACAAAACCCGGAACCCCTTCAGAGCCAGGACGGCTTGAAAAGAGTTCCGGGTTTTGTGTTGTTTCTTTCTATCTTACAGCATCTTGGAGAGGAATGCCTTCAGGCGGGGGTGCTTGGGGTTGGTGAACAGCTCCTGCGGCGGCTCATCCTCCTGAATGCGACCCTCGTCAATGAAGATGACGCGGTTGGAGACTTCGCGGGCAAAGCCCATCTCATGGGTGACCACCAGCATGGTGATGCCGGTGTGTGCCAGCTCCTTCATCAGCTCCAGCACCTCGCCCACCATCTCGGGGTCAAGGGCGCTGGTGGGCTCGTCGAACAGGATCACGTCCGGGTCCATGGCCAGCGCACGGGCAATGGCGATGCGCTGCTGCTGACCGCCGGACAGGCTCTTGGGGTAGGCGTTGGCCTTGTCGGCCAGACCTACGCGGGCCAGCAGCTCGTCTGCGCGGGCAGAGATGGCGTCCTTGTCCTTCAGCTTCAGCAGGCTGGGTGCCAGCTCAAGGTTCTTTTTCACGGTCAGGTGGGGGAACAGGTTGAAGTGCTGGAACACCATGCCCATCTTCTGGCGCACGGCATCGATGTGTGTCTCGTTTACCTCCACACCCTCAAACTTGATGGAACCGGAGGTGGGAGTCTCCAGCCGGTTCAGGCAGCGCAGAAAGGTGGACTTGCCGCAGCCGGAAGGGCCGATCAGGCACACCACATCTCCGCGGTAGATATCAAGGTCGATGCCTTTCAGCACATCCAGCGTGGGGTCGGCTTTTTTTGCGCCGCGCTTCTTTACGCCGCCATAGGTCTTGGTCAGGCCGCGTACTTCCAAAATCTTATCGGTCACTTTGTGCCAGCCTCCTCTCAAACTTGCTCAGCAGCCATGTAAACAGCATAACAAGGATCAGGTAGATCAGTGCAACGCCCAGCAGGGGGAACATGGCTTCATAGGTGCGGTTCATAATGCCCTGTGCAGCATACAGCAGCTCCTTGCCGCCGATGGTGGTGATCAGGGAGGTATCCTTGAGCAGGACGATGAACTCGTTGCCCAGTGCAGGCAGCACCGCACGGATGGCCTGCGGGATGATGATGACCACCATGGTGGTCATGTAGTTCAGGCCAAGGCTGCGTCCGGCTTCCATCTGGCCGGGGTCCACAGCCATCAGGCCGCCGCGGATGATCTCGGATACATACGCGCCGGAGTTGATGCCCAAGGTCAGTGCACCAACCATAGTAAAGTTGCGGCTGTTGGAAAAAATGACCATGCTCATGATCAGCAGCTGCACCATCATAGGCGTGCCGCGGATGATGGTGGTGTACAGCTGACACACCGCGTTAAAAAAGCCCAGTACCGCGTTTTTGTGGCCGGGTCGCTGCTGGTCGTGGGTCACGCGCACCAGTGCCACCACGCTGCCCAGCACCACGCCCAGCGCCAGCGCCAGTGCGGTGACCAGCAGGGTGGTGCCCACACCGTTGATGTACTGCATCCAGCGGTCCTTCAGCAGAAAGGCCTGATAAAACTTAAAAAAGAAATCCTGTCCAAAGCTTAGCTTTGTGCCGCTGTTGAGCAGCTCTTTGAGCAGTTCGTATTGCGCAGCCATTCACATCCTCGCTTTCTGTTTGTCAATAAATTGTAACCACTTTTTTCTAAAAAAAGAGGTGCCCCGGAGCGGGGCGCCTCCTTGGGTACGGAAATGGTACAGGGCACGCAGCTTAGTTTGCGTTGATGTACTTGTCCACGATGGCCTGCAGGGTGCCGTCAGCCTTCAGCTCCTCCAGAGCCTTGTTGACAGCGTCCTCCAGAGCAGAGCCCTTTGCCATGCCGATGGCGTAATCCTCCTCGGCGTAGCTGGTATCCAGCACCTTCAGGCCGGGGTTGGCAGCCACGAACTCCTGTGCGGGAGCGTTGTCGATGACCACAGCGTCCACCTGACCATTGTTCAGGGCCTGCACAGCGGTCAGACCGTCGTCGTAAGCAACCACGTTCTCATCGCCGAAATCATCGGAGCAGTAGATGTAGCCGGTGGTGCCGCGCTGGGTACCAATCGTCTTGCCGGCCAGATCATCGGGAGAAGCAATATCGGAATCGTTGGGCACGATGATGGACTGGATGCCGGTGGCGTAGCTGTCGGAGAAGTCCATCACAGCCTTGCGCTCGTCGGTCACGGTAACGCCTGCCATCACGATGTCGGCCTTGCCCTGCTGCACGCTGAGCAGTGCGGCGTCAAAGTCCATATCATCGATCTGCAGCTCCAGACCCAGCTTCTCAGCAATGGCCTTGGCGGTGTCCACATCGATGCCCTCAAACTCGCCGGCATCGGTAGTCATCTCGTACGGAGGAAAGGCAGCGTTGGTAGCCATGGTCAGCTTGCCGGCTTCCACGGTGGTCAGCTCAGCAGCAGCGGCAGAAGAAGCAGCCTCGGAGGAAGCGGCAGAGCTTGCCACAGAAGAAGCAGCAGAGCTTGCGGATCCACCGCAGGCGGTCAGAGCCAGAGCAGCAACGGAAACAGCAGCGGCAGCCATGAAGCTGCGGCGAGAGATCTTTTTCATATTCAAACACTCCTCAATCTATGCAATATAGTTTGCTTTGCCCCGATGGGATGCGATTCATCGCGCTTTCGGGGAACGCACTTAGTATAGTTTGTACAAAACAAAAAGTCAATACTTGTGCATAATAATCCGTGAAATTGAAACGATTTTGCAAACATTTATGCAATAACGGAGAAAATGTGTGAATATATGCGGTATAAACCGTTCTTTACAGGCTTCTTGCAATCTCCTCCGCGCTGCGCTTGGGTACGCAGTAGTCGCGGTTTTCATCCAGATAGTACTTTACGCCGGTCTGCTCGGTCATGGGGACGATGCCGGCCTTGTGGGTGGGGTAGCCGAAAGCCACCATGAACGCCAGCTTCTGCGGCTCTTCGATGCCCAGCAGCGCGGTCAGGGCGGGCTTGTTGATCGCGCCCATGATGCAGCTGCCCACGCCCTTGTCCCATGCGGCAAGGGTCATGTTTGCCAGCGCAATGCCGGTGTCGGTGGCAAGGTCGCCGGGGATGGCGGTATCCTGCACCACCGCTGCATAAAAGGTGGGCAGCTCGTCTGCCTTGGGCGTGCCCTGCTCCGGCGGCAGATAGCCAGCCCATTTGACCAGCGGCTGTACCTTGGCCACCATCTCCGGGCTTTGCACCAGCACCAGACGCACCGCTTGCCGGTTTGCCCCGCAGGAGGACAGCCGCACGGCCTGTACGATATCGTCCACCACATCCTGCGGTACGGCCTTTTGTGCAAACCGGCGGTAGGTGCGGCGGGTAGTCAGAAGTTCCATTGCGTTCATAGAGATCACTCCTTTATATAAATAGCTTGGAAAACAACAGATTATTTCCGCTTCTTCGGCAGCGGCACGCACAGCACCAGACTGATGCCGATAGCCAGCGCCACCGCAATTTTAAAGGTGCTGATGCCCTTGGCAAGGGCAAGGGCGTTTTCGTTCTGGATGAAATAGTAGGCGGTGTAGTAGATGCCCGCGCCCGGCACAAGCGGGAAAATGCCGGTTAGCAAAAACACCGTGACCGGCGTTTTTTGGGTAATGGCAAACACGCGGGTAAGGATGGTAAGCGGAATGACAGCCAGCAGCGAGGCCGTGGCGGCGTCTGCGCCCAGCAGGGTAAGCAGTTCGTACCACAGCCAGCCCACAGCGCCCACCAGTGCGCAGTAAGGCAGGCAGCGCCGGGGGCACGCAAACAGAATGGCAAAGCTCAGCGTGCCCGCCGCGGCCAGAAAAAACTGTGCGGTCAGCTCGCTGATCTGTACAGCTGTAAGGGACATCATACCACGACCACCCCCGTAAATACCGTGTACAGCCGCAGTACAAGGCCGGTGCCTATGGCAATGCTGGCGGCAATGAGCAAAGCGTCGATCATGCGGATGGTGCCGGAAAGGTAGTCGCCCTGCACAAAGTCCCGGATGCCCATGGTAAAGGCGATGCCCGGGGTCAAAATCATCAGTGTACCGATGATGGCGTGGCTGGCAGAAGTGTGCAGCAGATTGCACAGCAGGATGCACACCAGCGTGATCAGCGCGGCGGTGCTGATCTTCTGGAAGCCGCCGGGCACTTCATGCCGCCCGCACCACAGCAGATACCAGCTGGCCACCAGTCCCGCCCCGGCAGCTGCCAGTGCGCTGCGCAGGTTGCCGCCGAACATCATGGCAAAGCAGAACGCTCCGCACAGCCCGGACAGCAGCTGCACATGATCTTTGGGGAAGGGCAGCTGCCGCGCCAGCACCAGACGGCTCTCGGCCTCGTCCAGGGTCATACCGGTCTGGGCGATCTGGCGGGAAAGCTCGTTCACCGCCGCCACCCGCCCCAGATGGGTGGTGCGCACCGGTACGTTGCGCACTTCGCTGATCTCGGCAGTGCCGGCGCTGGCAAAAATGCCGTTGGTCAGCACATAAACGTGAAATTCCCGCAGGTGGAAGCTGCGCGCCATGATCTCCATGGTTTGCTCCACCCGGAACACCTCCGCGCCGTTTTCCAGCAGGGTCTGCCCTGCGGCCATGATAAAATCCATGATGCGGCGGCGCAGCTCTTCATCGGGAAAAGGGTCTCTGCTGTTCATTGCCTGCTCTCCTTGCAAAAGATGATACCCTATTTTATCATGTGCACCAGCCGCATACAAGGGTGTATCAAAAAAACGGGCGCGGCAAAAGGCCGGAAGCAATATTCCTACCCAAAAACTTCGTTAGGGGTGTTGACAAATGCCGCCGATGGGTTTATTATAGTGTCAATATCACAAAAATGGCTGTGAAGAGAAGAGTAGGCCTTCGCATTGATCCTTACCAGAGAGCCCGGGCGGTGAAAAAGGGCAGGAAACAGGAAGCTGAAAATGGTCTCGGAGCCGTGCGGACGAGGCGCAGGAGTGCTAAGCCCGCAACGGGATGCGCCCGTTACAGCGTCCGGCTGTAAGCAGCATACGCTGCCGCAGCATCGAGGCTGTATCCGTAAGGGTACAGTGAACCAAGGTGGTACCACGGAAGTATGTTCATGCCTCCGTCCTTGCAGAGCCTAAGGCTTGTAAGGACGGGGGCATTTTTTCATGCGTCCGTTCAAGGCCGCGCGCGGAAAGGTGCCGTGCGGGCCGCAGTACATAATAGAGAACAAATAGAGAGGGAACAAAACTATGATTACTCGTCGCGATTTTCTGAAAGTTACCGGTGTGGCAGCCGCAGCTGCTGCCCTGACTGCCTGCGGTGGTTCTTCTTCCACTGCTTCTTCCGCCGCTGCATCCGGCAGCGTGGCATCCTCTGCCGCAGCTAAGCTGGACAAGATCAAGGTGGCTGTGCCCAACGATACCACCAACGAGGCTCGTGCCCTGACCCTGCTGGAGAAGAACGGCTTCTTCAAGCTGAAGGCAGATGCCGGCCTGACCGCCACCAAGAACGACATCGAGGAGAACCCCCTGAACGTCACCGTGGACGAGGTGGAGGCCGCTCAGGTGCCCAACGTCCTGCAGGACGAGGACTACGCCGTCATCAACTCCAACTACGCCATCTCTGCCGGTCTGAACCCCATGACCGATGCACTGGCCATGGAGGACGGCTCTTCTGCTTACGTCAACATTCTGGTGTGCAAGGACGGCAATCAGGAGGAGCCTAAGATCAAGGCTCTGGCTGCTGCCCTGCAGAGCCAGAAGGTGAAGGACTTCATGGACGAGACCTACAAGGGCTCCGTGGTGTCCGTTGTGGAGAACCCCACCGACGGCTATGATTCCACTGTGGATTATGATGCTCTGAACGGCCAGACCGTCAGCTGTGCCGCTACTCCCGCTCCCCACTGCGAGGTGCTGGAGGTGTGCAAGGAGATCCTTGCCGCCAAGGGCATCACGCTGGACATCCAGGAGTACGACGACTATGTGATCCCCAACCAGGTCGTCGAGGACGGTCAGGTAGACACCAACTACTTCCAGCATCAGCCGTATCTGGACAACTTCAACGCCGAAAAGGGTACCCATCTGGTGACCGTTGCCGGTATTCATGTAGAGCCCATGGGCATCTACGGCGGCAAGCAGGACAGTCTGGCACCCATCGAGGGATAATCTATCATCGAGGGATAAGCTAAAGGAGCAATTTCTGTGATCGAACTCAAGTACCTTTCCAAGACCTTCCAGATGAAGGATGGCGCGGTGAAAGCGCTGCAGAACATCAACCTCACCATTCCCGATGGCTCCATCTATGGCATCATCGGTATGTCCGGTGCGGGCAAATCCACGCTGGTGCGCTGCATCAACCTGCTGGAGCGCCCCACCGGCGGCAGCGTGGTGATCGACGGCGTGGCAATGGAGACCTTGTCTCCCGCCTCGCTGCGCAAGCGCCGCCGGGAAATCACCATGATCTTCCAGCAGTTCAACCTGCTCATGCAGCGCACCTGCCTGAAGAACGTCTGCTTCCCCATGGAGCTGGCAGGCGTAAAGAAGGCGGAGGCGGAAAAGCGTGCCATGGAGCTGCTGGAGATGGTGGGTCTGCCGGATAAGGCCAACGCCTACCCGGCACAGCTGTCCGGCGGTCAGAAGCAGCGCATCGCCATTGCCCGCGCACTGGCAACCAACCCCAAGGTGCTGCTGTGCGACGAGGCCACCAGCGCGCTTGACCCCAACACCACCCACTCCATCCTGACCCTGATCAAGGATATCAACCGCAAGCTGGGCATCACCGTGGTGGTCATTACCCACCAGATGAGCGTGGTGGAGGAGATCTGCGACAGCGTGGCTATTCTGGACGGCGGTGTGGTCGTGGAACAGGGCTCGGTACAGGAAATTTTTGCAAACCCCAAAACGGCAGCTGCCAAGCGTCTGGTAGCCCCCAACGGCGGCAGCGCAGCGCGGGATCTTTCCTGCTTTGCGCCGGATGACCATGTGGTGCGCGTTACCTTTAACGGTTCCTCCACTGCAAAGCCGCTGGTGGCAAGCCTTGCCGCCGAAAAGGGCATTCTGGTGTCGGTGCTCAGCGCCGATACCCGTGATCTGAGCGGCCAGTGCTACGGCTCCATGCTGCTCAAGCTGCCCGCAGAACTTGCGGTCGCACAGCAGGCTATGGAATATATGCGCAGCCAGTCCGGCGTAACGGTAGAGGAGGTGACCGGTATATGAATATCGCAGATTACGGTTTTGCCATCTGGGAGACCTTTTATGTAACGGTGCTCTCCACCGCCTTTGCGCTGGTGCTGGGTCTGCCGCTGGGCGTGCTGCTGGTAGCCGGTGACAAGGACGGCATTCTGCCCCTGCCCGGCTGGCTGATGCATCTGATCAATATCGTCATCAACATCCTGCGCAGCGTGCCCTTCCTGATTTTGATGATCTGCGTGTTCCCGCTTACCCGCGCCATCGTGGGCACTACGGTGGGCACCAAGGCCACCGTAGTGCCGCTGGTGGTCGCCGCCTTCCCCTTTGTGGCACGTCTGGTGGAGACCAGCCTGCGGGAGCTGGATGAAGGCGTAGTGGAAGCTGCCCAGAGCATGGGCGCGACCCCCTTCCAGATCATCACCAAGGTCATGATCCCCGAGTGTCTGCCCGGCCTGATCTCCAGCATGACCACCGCACCGCACCCCCCTCGGGGCTACTCCGCCCTGGCCGGCGACACCCGCGGGCGGG
>OJJX01000374.1_pt1 | contig 23809 bp, 27 predicted proteins | sample 1596411 | NCBI WGS metagenome assembly OJJX01 (sample SAMEA4350136, study PRJEB24818) | metagenome | biome: human; feature: gut; material: faeces | place: Denmark | collected 2013-09 | reverse complement strand
ATTTAATTCTTTAGCTGCAAGAGATAATCGTCTATGCTCCTATCCTGAATATTTTGTCTTAAGGTAATTATCATCTACACTTGTTTCACTATCAATCACTGAGTCTGCAAGATGCATATCTATTAAAAAGTGCGGTCATTTTTCAGATTGTTTTTAAAATTTAAAAACTCCCAAATTTTTGACCGCACTCTATTTAAATAATAAGTTCAATGCTTTATAAGTTACACTTTCCCTTATCCCACTTAGGATCTTGATAGCCATATTCAGCCGGCCAGTATTGGTGATACCCCTTACTTTCCATACAAAATTGAAATTCTTTGTATTTACCAGTTTTATTGATATAGTAAAGTTCTTGATCTCCATATTTACTACCGCAGCTAACAGCATCTTTCCAACACTGTTGCTGATCAGTTTTACCTATACTATAAGGCTTTTGATAATGTGCTATAGCTGGCCATAATTTGCCTTTATCAACACAATTAACCATTTGTGGAGTATAAAAACATCCGTTTGAATGCTAACATCCGTTTAATATAAAACAAAGAAGAAATAAGGTGTATCTCATTTTATTTACCTCCTATTTTCATCAAAAGTTCAAATATATCTGATGACATTGCATCCCCCACGATTGCGCGCATTTCCTAACGCGTGCCTAAAACATCAATTTCATTTAATTCAGATTTTTACTATTTTCATTAACAACTTCATTTTATTTATTTTTAGTTAGATATAAGCACGCGTCAGGAAACGCGAGCTATCTGAGATCACCTTACAAAGTGCGGTCAATCTTTTATTTGTTTTCATATAAATGGGTGACTAACTGACCATTTAAGTATTCCCCAATATATACTTGATTAACCGTAAGATTTTGCTTCGCTAATTCTGCTTTAACCCATTCTTCATCACGCCCAATCACGTCTAAAATATCCTCATCCAATTGCCCATCAATAATCAAGGGATAGCGTAAGTTTTCATCGCCATATTGAATAATAGAAAGTTGCCCATTTTGTTCAAATACTGCACGTTTAACCGTCTTGATTTCATAAATGCCGGCGGCACGCAACTTAAACATGAGGTCATGTGCGGCAATACCATTTCTCATACACTCAGCCGTCTGAACTTTACCGTTTAAAATAACCCAAACCGGTTTCCCATCAATCAACGATTTAACAAATTGGTTATGATTCTTGATAAAACGAAGAGTGAAAACCAATAATGTCCATAACACAAGCACCAAAGAAAACTGTAAGACACCGATGTTATCACTATAAATCACGCCCCCAATAATGCCACCAAGCACATAGTTTTGAACCTGATCCATCGCCGAGGTCGGCGCAAGGTTGCCTTTGCCCATTAAGTTAATTTGAAGTACGAGTCCAACAATCCCCATGGCCAATTTTAAGCCTAATAATGTGTAGCCATCCATTATTTATCCTCCTTATCAATAACAGTAACATTAGGGTTCACCAAGTTAATTGGAGATAAGGAATACGCCGTAAAGTCATTGTTAAAATGAACTTCGAAATACTGATCCCGAATATTTAAAATCATCCCGTTAGCCAGCGTACGGCTATTTGTACGAATATCTTCTTTTTGTAAATTTTGACTGTCTTTCACTGAATTTAAAAAGGTAACAACACGAGAGGTGTCCGCCACATAGACTTCATTTTGTTGGTACTGATGATATTGCACACCAAGTAATAAAATGATCAATAAAAGGAAAATAATACTGAGATCGCGGTATTTAGTTTCTAACCGATTACGTAAATACAAGCTTGTTACTACAAGCAATGCACCCAGTGAGGCAAAAATAGCAATATATTTAAGATAACCTTGAAAAGACATCGCATTTTCTAAAAAAGCAAAAGAGAAAAAAGACATCTTGCACTCCTAATTTGAAAGGAAAAAATAAGGTATAAATTTATCACAAAGAAGACTTGTTACCTACATCCAATTCGCTCCCCGATAACGCTTATCTCCCAACGCCGGCGCGGCATTTCCTAACGCGTGCAAAAAGCATCGATTTCATTTGATTTATATTCTCACCATTTTCATTAACAACTTTAGCTTGTTTATGTTTTATAACAATACAAGCATATCTTAGAGCCACATAAAATTTGGAAATACCCATTATCTAACTTGTAATTGATCAGCAGCTTCAATAAAAAAGTGCGGTCGAAATGATCTGACCACAAAAAGTTAGACTGTTATTTAAAGGATTGTTTTCGATATTGTAATCGTGTCAATTTGAGAGACAACAATCGCTAAGAATGCACCTGCACGACGAGCAGTTGGACCTGGTTTTGATTCATACGCATCAATCAAATCCCTAAACCAACGATGACGGCAATCAGCAGCCCTTGCCATTTAAAGCCAAGTTTGACTTCTACTGCTGGAATTTTACTTTCCATAGGATAACTCCTAGATAAATGAACAAAAAATAATTCATCACGTATAACGGCCGTGATGCAATCGATTAAATAAGCGGGTATAAAGATACCACTTATTTAGTATGAGTAAAGATTTAAGAGATGTTTTTAATAGAATTTGATAAAAACTTGATTCAGATTAAAAAATAGCTTTAAGAATGAAGAAATTGATTCACGCGTTCAAGCACGGCTTTTCTTACGTTATCCTTTTCAAAAAGAATTTCATGTTTTGCTTGAGGTACAAGCATAGATTCGGCATGTGGAAAAAGTGCGGTCAATTTTTCAAGATTTTTGTTATCTACAATCTTTTCCTTTTCCGCTTGTAGGATAAGCACTGGTGTTTCCACTCTTGGAATGATTTTAGGGAGCGCTTTGATTGCATTTAAACATAGATGTACCCAACGGAAAGTCGGGCCGCCTAAGTGAATAGAAGCACGTTTTCGATTAATACGGTTCATCCATTTCATTCGTGTTTTACAATGACTGAGTTCATTAAGGTTTAAATCTGCCGGTTTGTAATGTCCTTTGCCAAAAACATAGCGATGACCTTGACCAAATACCATCATTGTTGCAATGATGACTTCATCTCGTAATGGATGTTTCATCGGAACGCCAAAGAAAGGCGAAGAAAGCACGGCTTTTTTAATATGATGATCATAATTGGCTAGATAATAGGTGGAAATCAACGCGCCGAGGGAATGGGCGAGAATATATTGCGCTTGATAAGCATAAAGTGCGGTCGTTTTTTCAATGATTTTTGCCATATCATCGGTATAAAAACGAAACTCATCTAAATGCCCTTTTTGAGGAATAATACGCTGTGAATAGCCTTGTCCTCGATGATCAAAAAGCAAAATATCATAACCTTGTTGGTAAAAATCATAAGCCAACTCAGTCCATTTCAGCATATTTTCTGCTCGACCATTCACCAAAATCATCAATTTTCTGACCGCACTTTCAGGTTGAACCAAATGACGATAAGCCAATTTGATATTTCGTTCACCAGAAAGATATTGCGTCGGAAATTGCTCAAAAAAAGGCAATAACTCTGCAAGAGCAAATTGATGAAAATGAGGTTCTCTGATCATAATTTTCTAATGAAAAGGGCGTAGTAAATACGCCCTTTATAGTGAAAGTAAACTTACGCCACTAATTGTTTTAAGATACGGCGAACTGGCTCAGCAGCACCCCATAATAATTGGTCACCTACAGTGAATGCTGCTAAGTATTCCGGACCCATCGCCAATTTACGTAAACGACCAACCGGTACGCTTAATGTACCTGTTACTTTAGCTGGGGTTAATTCACGTAATGTGGTTTCTTTGTCGTTCGGAATTACTTTCACCCATTCATTGTGAGATGCTAGAATTTGTTCGATTTCTTCTAATGGTAAGTCTTTTTTCAGTTTGATGGTGAACGCTTGGCTGTGGCAACGTAATGCACCGATACGTACACATAAACCATCAACAGGAATTGGATTGTCGCTTAAACCTAAGATTTTGTTAGTTTCTGCATAACCTTTCCATTCTTCTTTAGTTTGTCCGGTTTCTGGAAGAAGTTTGTCAATCCAAGGGATTAAGCTACCACCTAATGCTGCACCGAAGTTATCCGTTGGGAAGCTATCAGAACGCATTTCTGCAGTCACTTTACGTTCAATATCTAAAATAGATGAAGCAGGGTCTTTTAATTCACTTGAAACTGCTTGTTCTAATAAGCCCATTTGTGAAATCAATTCACGCATATTTTTTGCGCCCGCACCTGAAGCCGCTTGGTAAGTTGCCACAGAAATCCATTCCACCAAATCTTTCTCAAATAAACCACCGATAGCCATCAACATTAAGCTTACGGTACAGTTACCACCCACGAAAGTTTTAATGCCTTTTTTCAAGCCTTCAGAAATCACGTGTTGGTTTACTGGATCAAGCACGATAATGGCATCATCTTTCATACGTAGTGCAGAAGCGGCATCAACCCAATAACCATCCCAACCTGTTGCTTTTAATTTTGGATAGACTTCATTGGTGTAATCGCCTCCTTGGCAAGTCACGATAATGTCTAATTTTTTAAGTTCTTCAATGTCGAATGCGTTTTTAAGCTCACCCACCTCTTTGCCTGCGAATACAGGGGCTTTTTGACCTGCTTGAGAAGTGGTGAAGAAAACTGGATTAATATTGGCAAAATCTTGCTCTTGCACCATACGATCCATTAATACGGAACCGACCATTCCGCGCCAACCGATAAAACCGACGTTTTTCATGAGTTTTTCCTTATTTTATGTTGTGTTGAATGGGTCTATTAATTACAGGCTTTATGCTACAAAATCAAGTTTTTTTAGAAAAAATGAGGCTTTGTTTAATTTTTCTCAATAAAAAATCCCCTTTCGGGGATTTATTGATTATTTATCTGCTTTTTTCGTGGTTTTCTTTACCGTTTTTTTCGGCTCAGATTTACCTTCAGATTTGACCGCACTTTTCTTTGTTGTGGTAGACTTTGTTGCCTTCTCTTTTGTCGTTGCGGATTTAGTTGATTTTTTCTTTGGCTTTTGAGCTAAATTTGCCGTTTTCCATTCCTCAAATTTTTCAAGTAATACTTTACCCATTGGGCTTGGATCACCTGTAAATAAGGTTTGTAAGCCGTTATTTTCAATAATATGACGACGAAGTGCTAAACGTTCTTGATGATTTTCTGCTAAACGAATTGCACGTTCAACATATTCATCTACCGTATTTGCAATTAACCATTCCGGTAAACCTAAACGTTTGAATAACCCCTCATCAATATGTTCATGGACTTCTGCACCGGTTTTACATATACCTACTAAACCTAATGTCACCATATCAATAATGCCATTCGTATTCCCGAATGGGAATGGATTCACCATCATATCGCAGTTATGCAAAATACGAAGATATTGATCATAAGGTGCATGTGGATGAGCTGTCGCATCATTGCCTAAATAAGACTTAATAAAACGCTCGACATAAGGGTGTGTCACACCACTGGATTGACCTAAAGCAAAGTGGAAATGTACTTTAACATTCGCACGATCACGAATAGCCTTTAATGCTGCCAAGAAATATGGGTTAAGCTTCATTGTGGTAGAAGCAATACCAATATTCACCACTTCAGGATTTTCACGTAAGCGATATTCTACGTGTTGCGGTGCAAGCGCTGAAGGCACATAAGGTAAGGCATCTTTTGGTAAACGCAATAATTGCTCACTGAAGCATTTTTCAGAACCCACATAATCATCTTCTACAATCACATATTCAATAAAATCAGAATGTGTCGTAGCAGGGTGGCCTAAAGCAATCACTTGAACCGGTGCAAGACGCGTGTTACTTGCAAAAATGGTGGTTAAATCCATCCCAATACTTGGCATATAAAGAACGGCTGCACCATTTTTTTCACAAATCTCTTTTAATTCATTCAATTTACTAAAAATATTATCGCCTTTTAATAAATGGAATTCATCAAACACCGCTTGTCCTGCCGCATCTACTGCTTCATTACCCACACCAATTAAATGAAAACGCTCACGTGCAGCAATCATTGAAGTGGAATGTGTACGATAAATTGAATGGGATGAATGGAAATGCTCCAATAATACAACCATGACAGGTTTGCCATTACGTTCACCTAATTTAGTGACATCGCGATCTGTCCATCCACCTTCCAATAAATGACGGCGAATAACTTGGTTTAATGCTTTTTTCACCCAGTGTTTATTTTCAGCAATATCGTAGCTGCAATGCATATATACATCGTGTGAAATTGCACTCGGCACATTATTTAAGTTTTTAATCGTCGCTAATTTTTCAGGGAACCATTGTAAAAGCGTACCACGCTTAGAGAATGCTTGATCAGTACCGATAAAACGTGGTGATTGCAATGCAAAACAAAGGGATGCACATAATTCAGGATCTAAATTCCATAAAGCATCAAGATTAACATTCACATTAGATTCTGGCAGGTAAAAAATACAGAATTTAATTAATGATGATCTCGTATTGTCTAAATGGAAATCGGATAAATTGGTTTTATCTGGATTGCGGTTATAAGCTTGTAAAACATGATCCGCATTCACAAATGGTGATGATGCAAAAATCATATTAATCCAACGTTGTAAGGTAAAGAAACGTTGTGCCCCGCCTTCAGAAATATCTAATTTAGGATCAGAAAATAGCTCGCTCATTGCTACCGCTACACGGGTACAAAAATGCTTAATTTTATCTTGTACTAATTCATCATTTAATTGGCTAGGATAATCAATTTCAATGCCTTCAATGCCACCAAAATTAGTATCAATTTTGCTTAAAATATCGAGCAATTCTATACAAGCTGCTTCATAATTTTTTGCCGCAACTTCTTGTTCAAAACGGATAACACTTGGTTGTTTTTGTGTTTCTGCCATTTTTTAATTCCTTTGGTAAAAAATAAATAAGATTAATAATTAACAGGTTCCCCACAGATCGTATTCATCTGAATGGGTAATGGTTACTTTAATAAATTCGCCCACTTTCACAGGCGTGCCACTTAGATTTTCAATATAAACTAAGCCATCAACTTCGGGTGCATCGGCTTTTGTACGGCCGATAATACCTTCGTTATCAATTTCATCCACAATGACATCAAGCGTTTGGCCAATTTTTTGTTTTAATCGTTCAGCCGAAATTTCTTGTTGTAACTGCATAAAGCGGTGGAAACGTTCTTCTTTTACATCTTCAGGCACTTGGTCAGCCATTTCAGTTGCAAGTGCGCCTTCTACTGGGCTAAATTTGAAACAGCCCACGCGATCAAGTTGCGCTTCTTTTAAGAAATCCAATAACATTTGGAAGTCTTCTTCTGTTTCACCTGGGAAACCTACGATGAAAGTTGAACGCAAAGTTAAATCTGGACAAATTTCACGCCATTGCTTGATACGCTCTAAAGTGCGGTCAATTTTTCCTGGTCTTTTCATTGCTTTTAAAATTTTCGGACTCGCATGTTGTAATGGAATATCCAAATAAGGCAATAATAAACCTTCCGCCATTAATGGGATTAAATCATCCACATGTGGATAAGGATAAACGTAATGTAAACGCACCCAAATGCCTAATTTACCAAGCTGTTTACACAAGGTCATTAAGTCATTTTTAATTGGCATACCATTCCAAAAAGCCGTTTTCACCCCACCTTCTTTGCGTTGTGTATCCATCGCATAAGCAGAGGTATCTTGTGAAACGACTAATAACTCTTTCACACCCGCATCAGCAAGACGTTTTGCTTCATCCAATACTTGCGTAATAGAACGGCTTTCTAAATCCCCACGTAATGAAGGGATTATACAGAATGTACAGCGATGATCACAGCCTTCTGAGATTTTCAAATAAGCGTAGTGTTTTGGTGTTAATTTCACCCCTTGTTTTGGTACAAGGCTGGTGTATGGATTATGCTCAGGTTTTGGTACGTATTTATGTACTTGTGCCATTACTGTTTCATAACTGTGCGGACCGCTCACTTCCAATACTTTTGGGTGAACTTGGCGAATTTGATCTTCTTTCGCCCCTAAACAGCCGGTCACAATCACGCGTCCATTTTCTTCCAACGCCTCTCCAATGGCTTCTAGGGATTCCTGCACAGCACTATCAATAAAGCCGCAAGTATTCACAATGACCAAGTCCACATTTTCATAACTTGGCACAATGTTATATCCATCGGTACGTAATTCTGTCAGAATACGTTCAGAATCCACTAAATTTTTAGGACAACCTAAACTTACAAAGCCAATATTCGGCGTTGATTTTTGCATAAATTTATTCTCAGCTATCATCATCTTTCAAAACTTTAGATTTTACTCAATTTCAAGCAGAAAGGCGATAAATTAAAGGTAAATTGATTGTAAATTTGCCCATTAAAGTCCTTTTTTCAGGTAGAATAATGCCCGTTTTTTTATTTACTCATATTCATTATTAACATGGAAAATTCTTTTCTTTTTTCGACCGCTCTTGAACAGACGGCTTATTTACTTATCCTAGGGAAAATGCTACTCGCACTTGTACTTGGCGGGATTATTGGCTTAGAACGTGAACTTAAACACAAACCGGTTGGGGTCAAAACCTGTGCCATTATTGCGGTGACGACTTGTGTACTGACGATTGTCTCCATTCAAGCCGCAGAACATTATGCGCAAGTTTCAGATAATATCCGAACTGACCCTATGCGACTTGCCGCACAAGTAATCAGTGGCATCGGTTTCTTAGGTGCAGGGGTAATTTTGCACAAGAAAAATGATGCTATTTCAGGCTTAACCACAGCTGCCATTATTTGGGCAGCAGCGGCTATCGGTGTGGCAACAGGTGCAGGCTTTATTTTTGATGCGATTATTGCCACTTTAATGATTTTAATCGCTATCCGTATCAGCCCGATTGTGCAGCGTTATGTTCGTCGTAAAACCTATAAAAAACGTACTCGTTTAGCTATTCAACTGAGTTCTGCTAACGGTATCAGTAAAGTAACAGATTTATTATTGAAACATGATTACCGCATTGAAAATATCTCAGTAAAAGACCAAGCTAGCGGCGAGGTTCGCTTGCAAGTCCGATGCTACAATATTGATAATGAAATGCTAAAAGATGTCTATACACTATTAAAAACAGAAGATGAAGTACTGAGTGTGGATGTAGAAAATTAAAATCAGCTCAAAATAACACATTACTTCTATCGTAAAACCACTACTTGCTAGACAAAAAAATTAAATACCTAAACTGGATAACGTCATGAATTTACAAGATAATTTCGAGCAGCATACGCCTGATGCATAAGGCTATGTTTGTTTATTTGCAAGGGTTCGCGCGTTTTGGAAATGAAAAGCTACATAATAACCTACACTTATGTAGCTTTTATAGCTGAGGGGGCAAATTATCTCAGAGATGTTTGAGTGAAATACCCAATAGAATTGTCTATGATATCTGGGTATTTTGACCAATCAATGTTGAGTATAAACTTACTTTTACACTTTTCAAGACATCTATTCGTTTTTAGTCTTAAGTTTCTATTCACCTTTGTATCATCATCTACTTTAGCTTGTAGATACGATTTAACCGCTAGAGGAATACTTTTCTCCTCTTTTATATAAGGAAGGAAATCCTTAAATTGAGAGGCGATTTTATTTCTTCTATAAATGAGAATTCTACTGAATGGGTTTTCTAGCATTGAAACCTCCGATAGAAAAAGTGGTTGTTGATATGGCGGTTTTATTCTTAATTCTAAGCGAGTAATGCTCCGCTTAATATGTTCTCTCTTAACTATAAGGTTATTTTGGTAAACATCTTCAACTTCTTGAAATTTTAGTTTCTCATATACTAAAAGGTAAGAACTAGAACGTTGAGAACCAATAGCATAATTGTTCTTACAATCATCTTCGTTACCTAAGAAATTCCGCCCTGTTCTAGCATTAGGAATAGAGAAGTAATAATTTCTTAGAAATCGCTTGCTGTGTACATCAAGGGTAAGATCGATTCGAGTTACTCTACTAGTTTGTAACAGCATATCAATAACCTCTACCCCAATATGTTTCTTCAGCCATTTGATCACATTAGGTATGTCTCTATTTTTTGCATATTGTGGAGATAACTCAAATCTAACTCTAGGCTCATTAAGTTTTCTTGGGAAATCGTAAGATAATAGCAGATAAAAATCAGGATTTTTCATCGAAGTAATTTTTATACCACAGCGGTAATGTTTAACTTTTATACTACATATCTCATATTTTCCAGATCTAACCTGCTTTAACTTATCAAATTTTTTGTATACACCCCAGAATTCTTCAGCTGGTATTATTTTTGATACAAAAGATAGCTTATCAATTCCCATATAAATAGGGTATTTTTTGAAAGTACCTACACAGATAAAGTTATTCTTTCTATAAATAGCATTTCTGTTTACAAGAATGGTATTTTTCATAGCTAATTTCCTATTGAGTTGTTGTATTATTTAATAAATATGCTTGTAACGTGCTAATAGAGTGATTGGAACTTGAATTACATGCACATCCTCTATTTACAATCCATTCATCAATTTCCGTTTCTAACCACGCAACAGCTCTCAATGACAGTTTCTTTGGTGGTGGAAAATCAGATGTTTTGATTAGTCGGTATATAGTTGATTTGGATAACGTTGTTTTTGCCATTACTTGGCTTAGTTTGATTAGTTTCATAAAAACCTCATTTATTACCAAAAGGCGGAATTACCCTTTGCGAGGTTTCCTTTACAGAAGTGAATATTTAGCTATTTTTAGCTCTTAAACTGGCTGACAGTCAGTTATAAATAGCCTAAAATAACTGACTGTCAGTTTTATTAATTTAGTTGCTGACTGTCAGTTGGTTTAAGGAAGAAAAGTGAGTACGAATTTTATTGGACAAACAAGAAAGCAAAAGAGAAATTGTGAAGAGCAACAGCGTAGAAGGAAATCAATCAAGGAACGCTTTCCCAAGACGGTTACATTCCATACTTATGAGGATATTGATGAAAAAATAGCAAGAAGACAGATGAAGATAGCAAAAGCCTTTGAAATAGTAGGAGAAAAGATAAGACAAGCGGAAGTAAAATCTTTAGCTATTACTTATTATATTTATATTCACGCAAGAAAAGAAAAATTAAGAATATTGCGTCAAATCTATAGATATGCAGGTGAGGAAAATATGACTTTAGATAAATTACTTAAGTTGTTAGATAAAAATGTTCCCCTAAAAAAAGAGAAATGGAATCGAGAAATCCTACTTGCTTATTTATTCTTTAGGGATGAAAGAGATAAAAAATAGTGAACTAGGTAAAATTTCAGAGATTTTTACGCTATTTGTACCACAACTATCAAAAAGAACTAATTTTTCGTTATCGTAACTTTTTATCAAACTCCAATGATAGTTAGTCGAGAATAATACTATTGAGTTAGATTGGCTTTCTAGATGAGAAGATATAAGTAAGGGAATTTTTGAGTGTCTTCTTATGTTAGGGTAGTCTATTCTTATTTGCTTATGTATTTTAGCGGTATGATTTAATAAATACTTCATTTGGTGAAGATCCAATCCACTCGTGAGTAGATCATAAATACCCCAGTTATTCATATAAGCTAAAAGTAGCTCGTGAAATAATGGTTTTCGCTTAATTTTCTTATTTGATACGAAATAGACTGCATTTACTATGCTATAAATTCCGCATAAACAGTCTAATTCCCCCTGTTGCAATGCTTTCATGTAAAATAAAAATATGTTTATATATCAATATTTTAACATATTTTTTTAGCATCTACAAAATAGTCTCAAGGAAGACTAAAAGACCACGTTTTTTGTCCGCACTTAACCTATCTAAATGAGCATAAAGTCTATTTCTAATATGATCTTCTGAAACAGGAATAAATTTCTGTTTATCATTAATTTTTTGATCTGATATGCAATCTATAAAAAACCAGCTAATTTCGGTATTCAATGCTGCGGCAATTTCGACTAGATGTGCAACATTAATCTTATTTTCCCCTCGCTCATAACGAGAAAGTTGCTGTTGTGCGATGCCAATTTGCTCCGATAGCACGGAGGCACTTAATCCAAGCTCTTTACGCTTTTGCTGAATCCGCTTTCCTATCAATCTATCGGTTTCTGTTACTGAAAGTTTCGACATTATCTAGCCTTAAAATCATCTTTTATAGCTATTTTGTAACTGTTTTACTCCTTTAAAAATATCGGTTATAGTATATTTTACGAATATCACCTATTTAAGGATTTTGTTATGAAGCATTCTTTTACACTTATTCATTGGTATGGACCTTTTGAGCTTTCTGAAGTGATTGAATCAGATTGGGGAAAAGAGAGCGGGCTCTATTTGTTTACAGGAAAACAAAAAGATGAGACTGAGAGCCAAATTCAATACTGCGGTATTTCGGAACAGTCCTATGCATCCCGATTTAAAACTCATCATAAACACTGGAAAATTGATAGTGAGCGAGAGGTTTGGTTAGGGATTATTGAATCTACACCTTACCCTCATATGAATGGAGCTTATTTAGCCTATTTGAAAGAGCCTGAGCGCTTACTTACCTATTATTTACAAGCTCCATTAAATGAGAAAAATCGTATTTTGAAACCACGACCAATGACAGTAATCAACTATTGGTTTACAAAAGATAAAGAACTTAGAAGAAAAAATGTTCACGTAGCTCAGCAAGGTATGCACAGTGTCATTTCTTGGGATGGTGAAAACTGGCATTTAGGTGATCTTAAAATTGTTTCAGATGAAGAGGAATAACCAGCTATGCAATTAGATGATTTTAATATTACTGCTGAATATATGGAATATTCAGATAGTAGTAATAAATCCGAATGGGGGGAACCACTACCTTGCTGGATTAAGTATGAAAGTGAATCTAAAGAATTAAGTATTAAGTTTGAATATGAACAAGAGGGAAAGCCTAATACTTATGTTTGGTTTAAAGGCATAGTAGATATGCTCACTTATCCTTGTTCAGTAGAGCTAAGATCAAATAAACCTAATGTTACAGAAGAATCAATGTTGTTAGAAATAATAAATGATGGTGAAAATTGGTACTTTGAGGGAGTAGTTTATGATCCTTATACAGAAAAGATTGATGGTGTATTAGTCAATAGAATTGCTGAACGAATGATCTATATCAATCAAGTTGATCCTGATGAAAGCGATCTTGACTTTTAATTAATAACCCAGAGGCTTTTATGTTTTCAGATAATTTGTTATTTCCGACAGATTTATTGGATAGACATTATAATGTGAAATTGCCAGATATGAAGAAAGCGTTATCTATGTTTGGAATCACAAATGCAAATATTAGCTACTCTATTGGCCCGGTGGTAATAACTTACTATATCAAATTAGAATTTGATCGCTTAGAAAAGGAAAGTATCAATCAAATTTCTGATCCGACAAAATGGGCTAAAATATTGAATGTTCGTGCAGTAAGAATGATTCCGAGTGAATTTGGCATACTATCTTTGGAAATTCCACATAATAATCACCATACAATTTCACTTAAAGAGGTGATTGGTTCCGAGGTTTTTATTAATAGCAATGATAAGTTACCGATCGCTTTAGGTGTAAATCCAGAGGGCAATCCTGTAGTAATTGATTTAGCCAAGACACCTCATCTTTTGATTGGGGGAGGTACAGGAGCAGGAAAATCAGTCTGTATTAATACTATTCTTATCAGTCTATTATCAAGATTTGATGAAAAACAACTTAAATTGATATTAATTGCTCCGAAGATCGTTGAATTATCACCTTATAATGATATTCCTCACCTCATTACACCTGTTATCACTGATATGAAAAAAGCCGTGCAAGCCTTAAAATGGTGCGTAGATGAAATAGAACGCCGCTATCAGCTTTTATCATTATGGGAAGTACGCAATATCGAAAGTTATAATCAGAAAATTACTCGTTTAAATGTGGAAGGAATCGCTAAAGAAGCATTTACTCCATTAAATTATTTTGTTGTCGTGGTTGATGAGTTTTCCGATTTAATGATGGCTAGTGGTAAACATATTGAAGAATATATTATGCATATAGCCCAAAAAGCACGGGCTGTAGGGATTCATTTAATTTTAACTACACAACATTTTACTACTGATGTTATTACAGGCGTAATTAAAGCTAATATTCCTAGCCGTATAGCATTTACAACGACTACTGAAGGCGATTCTCGAGCTATTCTTGGTGAGCGTGGAGCAGAAACCTTATTAGGCTCTGGAGATATGCTATATGCTGAAGCTGGCTCTCCTGATTTAACAAGAATTCATGGTGCATTTGTCAGTGATGAAGAAATTACAGCTATTACAGATTTTTTGCGTATATGTGGAAAATCTCAACAATATCCAGAAAATATCTTCACTGAAGAGGTATTTTCGCCAGTTAAGACTGAGCTTGATCCCTTATTTGATATTGTGCGTAAATGGGTAATTGAAACTCAAACTATTTCAATATCAGCAATTCAACGCAAATTTAACCTTAGCTTTAGTCGAGCCGCTCACATTATGGATCAGCTTGAAACAGAAGGTATTGTATCTGAGCTATCAAAATTGGGAAAACGGCAGTTACTCATAACAGAAAATTAAAGAATAGGCAGGGAACTGCCTATTTTTGTTCTGTTAGTAAATCATCTAGGTAATCAGCCCATTTTTGTAACCAAATTTTACATTCTTTATCGTAAGTATGTAGATTATAAGTGCCTTCAATTCCTTTCTTAGAATGTCCTAGAATAGCCTCGCCAACTTCATTCGGGCACCCCAATCTCGCCAAACCTGTTCGAACTGTTCTACGCAGATCGTGTGGCGACCAATGTTCAATGTCTAACATTGCCCCACTTTTTCTAAGTATCCAAGTTCTTTCGGTAAGGTATTTTTGTTGGATAGGCTTTTCTTGTAATCGCATTTGAAATAAGTATTTTGTTGAACGATCAAATGTTTTAAGAAGATCTACTGTTTGATTAGATAGCTGAACATAGCGAGATGTGCCAGTTTTAGTTTCTCGAAGAAAAATTGTCTTCATTTCTAAATCAATATCATCCCAAGCAATAGCGCAAATTTCCCCTGTTCGACAGCCTGTGAGTAATGTAAGTAGAAATACGTTTTGGATTTTTTCTGTTAGTCTTGATGTTTTCAGCCATTTTAGGAATATCCCTAATTCACGGTGATCAAATGCTCTAGTTCCTTTGTTATTAGTGAGTTTAATGGTTGTCATTTTTAACGTTTCTTTTGCTAATAATGCAGGGTTTACAAAATTTTCATCAAATTTATCTAGTCCAATAGCAAAACGATATGCCGCAGTCCACTCTCTAAGAACACTTCCTGCTTGTACGCTTGCACCTCGATTGTTCACGATATTTGTAATATGTTCGGCGATTTCTTTTCTTGTCATAGAAGAGGCTAATCTATCGCCAAATGGAATGACTACATCATTGTATAAAGTTCGTCTAACTTCATCTTGCCCTTTAGGTTTTCTTGCTCCAACTATTAAACGACCATTTTCACTATAGTGATCTTCAATATATTGCGATAAGTAAAGTTCAACAAGATCTTTGACATAAAAGAGTTTCTGGCTTTCTTTTTGAGCTTGCTCTTTTTTAAATTCTTTTAATTCGGTTGCAGGACAGCGACCAGCTAAACGAATATGTTTTAGCTCTTTTAGCTGCTTTCTTGCCTCTGCTAGGCTAGTTTGAGGAAATGAGCCTATTTTTACTTGAGTTAGCTTTTTAGTTATCGGGCTAGAATATCTATAAAAAAATGTTTTTATACCAGTTTTACCACAAGTTACCCTTAGACCTGAATACTCACCAATATCAGCTTTATCAAAATCTTTAGGCTTCATCATTTCAATAGTTTTCGTAGTTAATGGCTTTTTCATAGCATTACTCATAAAATATTCCGATAAATTCCATTTTTTGCTATATGTATATTATACTATAAGCTATAAAAACCTACAAAAAAACCTACATTTTAGTATAGGATTTAGTGAGTCTTCATAAAACCTAATGAAACTACTAAATACAATAAATTTTATATATATTGTTTAAAATCAATATATTAAAAGGATTAAATAGATGATTTTTGAAGAGAATTTCCAACAACATACGCCAATGATGCAGCAATATCTCAAGTTAAAAGCAGAAAACCCTGACATTTTGTTATTTTATCGAATGGGAGATTTTTATGAGCTTTTTTATGATGATGCAAAAAAAGCGGCAGCGTTGTTAGATATTTCTTTAACGAAACGTGGACAATCAGCAGGTAATCCAATTCCCATGGCTGGCGTGCCTTATCATGCGGTAGAAGGTTATTTAGCAAAATTAGTGCAATTAGGTGAACCTGTAGCCATTTGTGAGCAAGTGGGTGATCCCGCCACATCAAAAGGACCGGTTGAACGCAAAATTGTACGAATTGTGACACCAGGTACGGTAAGTGATGAAGCACTTTTACCAGAACGCCAAGATAACTTAATTGTGGCGGTTTATCAGGAAAAAGAAAAATTTGGTCTAGCCACATTAGATATGACGTCTGGTCGTTTCCAGCTTTGTGAACCTCATTCAAAAGAAGCCTTACAAGCTGAATTACAGCGTATTAATCCCGTAGAATTACTTTATTGTGAAGATTTTGCCGAAATGGCCATTATCGAACCTTATAAAGGTCTACGCCGTCGCCCAATTTGGGAATTTGAACTCAGCACAGCCATTTCAGAACTTAATCGTCAATTTGGTACGAAAGATTTACGTGCATTTGGTGTGGAAAAATCACCTCTTGGCTTGGCAGCAGCAGGTTGTTTATTGCAATATGCAAAAGAAACACAACGCGCTTCTCTGCCACACATTCAAAGCATTAGTGTTATTCAAAATAATGATAATATTCAATTAGATGCTGCAACACGCCGAAATTTAGAACTCACTCAAAATCTTGCGGGTGGTACAGAAAATACGCTGGCTTCGGTATTAGATAAATGTGTGACACCAATGGGTAGCCGTTTGTTAAAACGTTGGATTCATCAGCCTATCCGTCAAACAGACATTCTATTAAAACGCCAAAAAACCATTGGTGAAATTATTGAGCAAGATTTATATCACGAATTACAGCCTTATTTGCAACAAGTGGGGGATATGGAACGGATTCTTGCTCGTATAGCACTGCGTTCTGCACGTCCTCGAGATCTCACGCGTTTACGTACTGCATTAGAACAAATTGAACCAATAAAATCACTGATTCATACAAAAACATCGTCAAATTTGACCGCACTTTCCGAGCAAATTGATGATTTTTCCACGCAAATCGAGCTACTTCAAAAAGCAATTATTGAAACCCCTCCGTTATTAATTCGCGATGGTGGCGTTATTGCTGAAGGCTATAATGCAGAATTAGATGAATGGCGAACCCTTTCCGCTGGTGCAACGCAATATTTAGAAAATTTAGAACAACGCGAACGAGAAAGCACGGGTATTGATACCTTAAAAATTGGCTTTAATGCGGTGCATGGTTATTACATTCAAATTAGCCAAGGGCAAGCTCATAAAGCACCGATTCATTATGTTCGCCGTCAAACTTTAAAAAATGCCGAGCGCTATATTATTCCTGAATTAAAAGAATACGAAGATAAGGTTTTAAAATCAAAAGGCGCGGCGCTTGCTTTAGAAAAGCAACTTTATGATGAATTATTTGATTTATTGTTGCCACATTTAGGTCAATTACAGTTAACCAGCTTGGCATTGTCTGAATTGGATGTGTTAGTTAACCTCGCAGAACGAGCAGAAACCTTAAATTATGTTGCACCACAATTTAGTGATGAAATTGGCGTAAAAATTGAAAATGGTCGCCATCCTGTAGTGGAACAAGTCTTAAAAGATCCCTTTATTGCTAACCCTGTGAATCTCAATCAGCAACGTCATTTGCTGATTATTACTGGCCCAAATATGGGTGGTAAAAGTACCTATATGCGTCAAACAGCTTTAATTACATTGATAGCGTATATAGGCAGTTTTGTGCCAGCTGATAGTGCGGTTATCGGGCAAATTGATCGTATTTTTACTCGAATTGGCGCCTCTGATGATTTAGCCTCCGGTCGTTCTACATTTATGGTAGAAATGACCGAAATGGCGAATATTCTTCATCAAGCCACTTCACAAAGTTTAGTTCTGATTGATGAAATTGGACGCGGTACTTCTACCTATGATGGGCTTTCTTTAGCTTGGGCTTGTGCTGAATGGTTAGCGAAGAAAACTCGTTCACTTACGTTATTTGCGACCCATTATTTTGAACTCACCGCACTGCCAGAACAAATTGAAGGCATTGCCAATATTCATTTAGATGCGTTAGAACATAACAATACCATCGCCTTTATGCATGCGGTTCAAGACGGTGCGGCAAGTAAAAGTTATGGTCTTGCTGTTGCAGCGCTGGCTGGTGTGCCTCAATCCGTGATTAAACTGGCGAAGCAAAAATTACATCAGTTAGAAAAATTGTCGGCACAAAATGGTGATCAACAAATTCAACATTTAAGAGCATTAAATCAACATCAAGGTGAATTGGCTTTTGAAGCAGAACCGGATGCTTTACGCGAAGCCATTGAGCAACTTGATCCAGATGAATTAAGTCCAAAACAAGCCTTAGCTTATCTGTATCAATTGAAGAAAATGCTGTAAGAAATAAAAAGAGCGGTCAAAAAATTCATTGTTTTTTATGACCGCTCTTTTATTTTCACTAATTTCTTAAAATCTCATAGATTTCAGAATCTTTTCTATCGAGATAATGGATGGATTGGATTTTACGAATGGTGCGTGATTTACCACGAATTAATAAGGTTTCTGTAGTTGCCAAGTTACCACGGCGAGAAATCCCTTTGAGTAATTCACCGTGCGTAATTCCTGTTGCGGCAAAAACAAGATTATCATCACGTACTAAATCTTCTAATTTTAAGATTTCATTGACCTTCACACCTAAGGCTTCACAACGTTGAATTTCTTCAGCGGCAATTTTACGATTTTCTTCTGTATCACCTTTCACTTCATTACGTGGAATAAGACGAGCTTGCATATCCCCACCTAATGCACGAATTGCGGCAGCAGCAGCCACGCCTTCAGGTGCACCACCAATACCATAAAGCATATCTACTTCCGCATCTGGTAAACAACATAAAACCGAAGCCGCCACATCACCATCTGGAATAGCCATCACGCGAATACCTAGATTATGCATTTGTTTAATCATTTCATCGTGACGTGGCTTAGCGAGCACCATCACGGTTAAATCCGATAAAGATTTACCTAAACGAGAAGCCACTCGACGAAGATTTTGTTCAATCGGTAAACTTAAATCAATCATGCCTTTCACTTCAGGGCCGACAACCAATTTTTCCATATACATATCAGGCGCTTTTAAGAAAGTACGTTTACCACCAGCAGCCAATACTGAAATAGCATTTGATTGGCCCATTGCGGTCATTCGTGTGCCATCAATCGGATCAACTGCAATAGAAACAAGCTCACCATTACCTGACCCTACTTTTTCACCAATATAAAGCATTGGGGCTTCGTCAATTTCCCCTTCACCAATCACAATTTCACCGTCCATATGGATTAAATTCAGCATATAACGCATGGCTTTGACTGCCGCCTCATCTGCCGCATTTTTATTACCACGTCCAAGCCAAGTATAAGCTGCTAATGCAGCCGCTTCGGTTACTCTTGAAAATTCAATAGCTAATGCACGATTCATTTTTCTCTCCCAATGCAAAAAGTCTCGTTATTTTATCACTAAGCAAACGTTTGCATAATAATTTTTGACAATAGGCTTTTAAAAATAGGATTAAGTGGGTAGAATAAAGCCGTTTCGGACTTATTTTAAAAAAGGAAATCACTATGTCTTTAGAAATTTTAGATCAGCTTGAAGAAAAAATTAGACAAGCAGTAGAAACCATTCAATTACTTCAACTTGAAGTGGAAGAATTAAAAGAACAAAAAAATCAATCTCAACAAGCGGTAGAAGCGTTGCAACATGAAAATGAGCAACTTAGAAATGAACACCGCAACTGGCAAGAACACATTCGTTCATTGTTGGGTAAATTCGACAACGTATAATTACTATAAAGGCTTAGAAAATCTAAGCCTTTTTTCTTATTAGGAAACAATATGAATATTTGCGTGATTTCAGGCAGTACATTAGGCAGCGCTGAATATGTGGCGGAGCATTTAGAAGATGTGTTAAAAACACAAGATTTTTCTACCGCACTTTTCCACGGACCAGAACTTGATGATGTGATTGATGAAAATATTTGGTTAATTATCACTTCAACACATGGCGCAGGTGAATTACCTGATAATTTAAAACCTCTCTTTGAACAAATTGCGGCATCAGATAAAGATTTCTCTTCCCTCCGCTTTGCTGTTGTAGGCTTAGGTAATTCAGATTACGATACATTCTGTCATGCCGTGAATAAAGTCGAAACACAGTTAAGTGAAAAAAGTGCGGTCAAAATCTGCGAGAGTTTAAAAATCGATGTCTTGCATGTTGATGATCAAGAGCAATTTGCTGAAGATTGGCTACCACAATTTATTCATGCACTTTAGTCATAATAAAGCGATAATTTGAGTTATCGCTTTTTCTTTATCCATTATCTAAAAAAATTACCTGTGGATAACTTTAATAAAATCTGTCAAAAACTTGTTCTTTTCCACTGAGTAAATATGATGGTTGTTTTAACAATGGATAAAATTGAAGGTTATCCACAAGAAAAAACCTCCAAACTGATGACATTTCAACATAGTCTAAAATGATCTAACTCCTTCATTTAAAAAAGGAAAAAGATCTTATTAACAAGGTAAAAGGATCGTAATAGTAACAATAATAAGATCTTTATATATAAATAGATCTTATCTTTATTATCTCTCGATCTTCTCTCATCACAAATTGAATTCTTGCTTTCAAGCACACGGAATTTTCAGTAGAATAGCGCCTATTTTTAGATCGAAGATCAAATTGAAGACGAAGAGAGAGATATGTTTTACACCGAAAATTATGATGTGATCGTTGTTGGTGGCGGTCATGCCGGGACAGAAGCCGCATTGGCACCAGCACGCATGGGATTAAAAACCCTGTTATTGACACATAACGTTGATACCCTTGGACAAATGTCATGTAACCCCGCTATTGGTGGTATTGGTAAAGGCCATTTAGTGAAAGAAGTGGATGCCATGGGCGGTTTAATGGCGCATGCTGCAGATAAGGCGGGGATTCAATTTCGTACTTTAAACAGCAGTAAAGGACCTGCTGTACGCGCAACTCGTGCTCAAGCTGACCGCGTGTTATACCGTCAAGCTGTACGCATCGCACTAGAGAATCAACCTAATTTAGATATTTTCCAACAAGAAGTAACCGATATTTTAGTTGAGCAAGATTGCGTTTGTGGTGTGGAAACCAAAATGGGGCTTAAATTCCGTGCTAAATCGGTGGTTTTAACTGCCGGTACTTTTTTAGCGGGTAAGATCCATATTGGTTTAGAACATTATGAAGGCGGTCGAGCTGGTGATCCGGCATCCGTTACACTTTCTCATCGTTTACGTGATTTGAATTTACGCGTTGATCGTTTAAAAACCGGTACACCACCGCGTATTGATGCACGTACAATCAATTTTGATATTTTAGCTAAACAGCATGGTGATGAGGTGTTGCCTGTGTTCTCTTTTATGGGATCAGTGGATGATCATCCTCAACAAATTCCTTGTTATATCACCCATACTAATGAACAAACTCATGAAGTGATCCGTAATAACTTGGATCGTAGTCCAATGTATACCGGTGTGATTGAAGGAATCGGTCCGCGTTATTGTCCATCTATTGAAGATAAAGTGATGCGTTTTGCGGATCGTAATTCACATCAAATCTATTTGGAACCAGAAGGCTTAACCAGTAATGAAGTGTATCCAAACGGGATCTCTACTAGTTTGCCGTTTGACGTACAAATGGGTATTGTGAACTCCATGAAAGGTTTGGAAAAAGCTCGTATCATTAAACCAGGTTATGCCATTGAATATGATTATTTTGATCCGCGTGATTTAAAACCTACTTTAGAAACTAAATCTATTTCTGGTTTGTTCTTTGCGGGTCAAATTAATGGTACAACGGGTTATGAAGAAGCGGCGGCACAAGGTCTATTAGCAGGGATTAACGCAGGTCTTTATGTACAAGAAAAAGAGGCATGGTATCCACGTCGCGATCAATCCTATACTGGCGTATTGGTGGATGACCTTTGCACGCTTGGTACCAAAGAACCGTATCGCGTATTTACTTCTCGTGCGGAATACCGTTTGTTATTACGTGAAGACAATGCAGACATTCGTTTAACGCCAATTGCCTATGAATTAGGTTTGATTGATGAGGCTCGCTGGGCTCGCTTCAATCAAAAAATGGAAAATATCGAACAGGAACGCCAACGCTTACGCAGCATTTGGTTGCATCCGCGTTCTGAATATTTAGAAGAAGCCAATAAAGTACTTGGTAGTCCACTTGTGCGTGAAGCAAATGGTGAAGATTTATTGCGTCGTCCAGAAATGACCTACGATATTTTGACTTCTTTAACGCCATACAAACCGGCAATGGAAGACAGAGAAGCCGTAGAACAAGTAGAAATTGCTATTAAGTATCAAGGCTATATTGAGCATCAACAAGAAGAAATTGAAAAACAAAAACGCCACGAAAATACAGCTATCCCGGCTAACTTTGATTACAGTAAAGTGTCTGGTTTATCTAATGAAGTACGTGCGAAGTTGGAACAGCATCGTCCAGTTTCCATTGGTCAAGCCAGCCGAATTTCAGGTATAACTCCTGCGGCAATTTCAATTATTCTGGTTAATTTGAAAAAACAAGGTATGCTAAAACGCGGCGAATAATGTTTAGAAATGAAAAGTGCGGTTAATTTTGACCGCACTTTTTTATATGCTTAACTTAAAAAAGTTATTAGTGATCGAGAGCTTGTTTCACCGCCACATCCAGTCCTGCTGTTGGGCGGCCAAGCAATTTCTCAAGGGTTTTGTCTTCTGAGAATAACGCACCGTTTGACGCATCCACATCCCATTGTGCAATTAAGCCTGCAAAGCCTTCATCTAATCCTGCTTGTACAAGTGCTGCAGCATAATCTGCTGCAGGAATATCCACGTAAGGGATATCTTTACCTGTTTGTTTGCTGATTTCTGCTGCAAGGTCAGCTAATGTCCAGCTGGTTGATCCGGCAAGCTCGTAAGTTTGGTTTTCATGACCTTCACTTAATGCAACATTTACCGCTGCTTCAGCAAGTTCTGCACGGAGTACAGACGAAATTTTGCCGTTTTTTGCTGAACCGTAGAAAGCATTGTTTGCTAATGCTGCTGGAATTGAAGCTGTGTAGTTTTCGGTGTACCAACCATTGCATAAAATGGTGTAAGTAATGCCCGAAGCTTTTAATGCTGCTTCAGTTTCAACGTGCTCACCAGCAAGGGATTTTACGGTATTGTCGTTGGTCGCGCCGAGTAAGCTGGTGTAGATAATATGTTTCACGCTGGCTTTTTTCGCTGATTCAATTACATTGTTGTATTGTACAAAACGCTGACCGATTTCATTACTTGATACCAAAATTAATGTATCTACGCCTTGTAATGCTTCTACTTGTCCTTCTGTTTTTTAATAATCAAATTTGCGAGCTTCTACACCTAAAATTTTTTCTGGAGAGCGTACAAGCGCAAGAACGTTTGCTTGTTTTGCTTTTAATAAGTCTAATGCGATTGCGCCAAATTGACCTGTTGCACCAGTAATTGCGATAGTTTTAGTTGTCATGATGTTTTCCTTCTCGTTAAGTTGAAATGATATTTG
>OJJX01000331.1_pt1 | contig 26501 bp, 25 predicted proteins | sample 1596411 | NCBI WGS metagenome assembly OJJX01 (sample SAMEA4350136, study PRJEB24818) | metagenome | biome: human; feature: gut; material: faeces | place: Denmark | collected 2013-09 | reverse complement strand
AACAGCTACAGCTGCAGCAGCAGGTTCAATACCGTATTCTTCTTTAAGGATAGTTGCAAGTTCATTAACTTCTTTTACTGTCAAGTTAACTAATTGTTCTGCAAAAGCTTTCAAATCTGCCATTTTTTGTATGATTTTAATTGTTTAATTACTTAATTGTATAATATTTTGGGTCATTCTTCCTTCACAGTCAGTGACCCTTTTTCGAAACTTACGCTTCGGTACGTTCACCAAGAGTCTTGAGAACTCCGTGAAGGGTGTTACCACCTGATTGAAGAGCAGAAATAACATTCTTGGCCGGTGACTGCAACAGGGCAATAACGTCAGCAATAACTTCATTTTTACTCTTAATAGCTACGAGAGCATCCAACTGGTCAGCACCAACATAGAAGCTTTCTTCTGCATAAGCAGCTTTCAGGCCGGGAATTCCGTCTTTAGCCTTATCTTTGATCAATTTAGCAGGTGCATTAGCAACATTACTAAACATGATAGCAGTAGTGCCAACCAAAGAATTATAAAGAGGAGAGAAGTCTTCTTCCAAAGATTCAAGTGCCTTATGAAGCAATGTATTCTTAACCAACATCAATTTGATGCCAGCCTTGAAACAAGCTCTTCTCAATTCACTTGTAGCAGCAGCATTCATAGCTGTTACATCTACCAAATAGAAGTGACCGTATTCCTTTACCGTATCAGCAATATGCGCAATAATCGTATTTTTATCTTCCTTTCTCATTATTCCTCCGTTTTATTAGATTTCCTCTACCGTTTTCGGGTCGATTTTGATACCCGCACTCATCGTGCTAGAAAGATAAATACTCTTAATATATGTACCCTTGGCTGCAGTCGGTTTCAACTTATTCAATGTAGCAATAAATTCTTTTGCGTTATCGCGAATCTTTTCTGCATCAAATGAAACCTTACCGATTGAAGTATGAACAATACCACTCTTATCAACTTTAAAGTCAATCTTACCTTGTTTTACTTCTTTCACAGCTTTAGCAACATCCATAGTCACAGTACCACTCTTCGGGTTAGGCATCAATCCACGAGGACCGAGCACACGACCGAGTGCACCAATTTTACCCATGATAGACGGCATAGTGATGATCACATCAATATCAGTCCATCCACCTTTGATCTTTTCGATATATTCGTCCAGACCAACATAATCAGCACCAGCTTCTTTTGCAGCAGCTTCAGCATCCGGTGTACATAATACCAACACACGAACCTCCTTACCAGTTCCATGAGGAAGTGAAACAACACCTCTCACCATCTGATTGGCCTTACGTGGGTCAACACCTAAACGTACATCAATATCTAATGAAGCATCAAACTTAGTAAAAGTGATTTCCTTTACCAAAGACGCAGCTTCTTTCAGTGAGTATGCTTTCCCTGCTTCAATTTTTCCTGCAGCTAACTTTTGATTTTTTGTCAGTTTACCCATTACAATTGAAGTTTATTAATTATTAACCGGGAACTCCCCTTTTACAGCGATACCCATACTTCTAGCTGTACCTGCAACCATTCTCATAGCAGCTTCCACAGTAAAACAGTTCAAGTCAACCATTTTGTCCTGAGCAATCGTACGAACTTGTTCCCAAGTAATCTCGGCAACTTTCTTACGGTTAGGCTCAGCAGAACCACTCTTTACCTTAGTCAACTCAAGTAATTGAATTGCAACGGGAGGAGTCTTGATTACAAAATCGAAAGACTTATCTGCGTAGTAAGTAATGATAACAGGTAAAATCTTACCTGCCTTGTCTTGGGTTCTGGCATTGAATTGCTTGCAAAATTCCATGATATTGATTCCCTTAGAACCCAATGCAGGTCCAACGGGAGGTGATGGATTTGCAGCGCCTCCTTTAATCTGTAATTTGATTAGTCCAGCAACTTCTTTAGCCATTTTTTAATTGATTTATATATAAACATTAATAAAGAATACTACAGCGTAACACCTGTACTATTCCTTTTCCACTTGCATAAAGCCTAATTCAAGCGGTGTTTTGCGCCCGAATATCTTTACCATGACCTTCAGTTTCTTTTTTTCACTATTCACCTCTTCAATGATACCACTGAATCCGCTGAAAGGGCCAAAAGTAACCTTTACAGTTTCACCCACAACATACGGGATATTCAATTCTTCTCCCGTCTCTTGCAGTTCATCCACTGTACCAAGTATACGATTCACTTCTGATTGTCTAAGGGGTACCGGCTTTTCAGAGCCGCCCAAAAAACCTATCACATTAGGAGTATTTCTCAAGTGATGAGATACCTCACCTACCAGAGCGGCCTCCACCAAAACGTAACCAGGAAGATAACTTCTCTCTTTCACAATTTTTTTACCATTGCGAACCTGATATACCTTTTCGGTAGGAATCAATACCTGAGACACATATTCACCAAGATCGCTGTTTTTAATATCAGCTTCAAGATACTCTTTAACCTTAGCTTCTTTTCCACTAATAGCACGTAAAACGTACCATTTTTTTTCTATCTCAGACATCGCCATTCTTTAATGTGGATAAATTAATTTTTCCATAAAATTTTGGAAACAAAGATCCATCAGGAATACCAATACTGCAATTATCAGGGAAGCATATAAAACAGCAACTGCATTACTGGATAATTCTGAATACGTAGGCCACGATACTTTATGAACAAGTTCGTCGTAAGATTCTTTAATATAAGCTACTACTTTTTTCATCTTATAAAAATTAGCACGGGAGGAGAGGCTCGAACTCCCGACACCCGGTTTTGGAGACCGGTGCTCTACCAACTGAGCTACTCCCGTTTGTACATAATCAGTTCCCGATATACACCGGGAACTGATTAAATTATTTAATATTAGTCAAGAATTTCAGTAATCTGACCAGCACCTACCGTACGTCCACCTTCGCGGATAGCGAAACGAAGACCCGGATTCAATGCTACCGGATAGATCAATTCTACAGTAATAGTTACGTTATCACCCGGCATTACCATTTCAGTTCCTTCCGGAAGAGTAATTTCACCTGTACAGTCCATAGTACGCAAATAGAACTGAGGACGGTATTTGTTGTGGAACGGAGTATGACGACCACCTTCTTCTTTCTTCAGGATATAAACCTCAGCTTTGAATTTAGAGTGAGGTTTGATCTGCCCCGGTTTACAAAGAACCATACCACGTTTGATTTCGTTCTTGTCAATACCGCGAAGCAACAGACCAACGTTATCACCAGCTTCACCCTGATCCAATAATTTGCGGAACATTTCAACACCAGTTACAACTGATTTCTTATCTTCACCCAGACCAAGGATTTCAACTTCGTCACCTACATGAATAACACCTGTTTCGATACGACCTGTTGCTACAGTACCACGGCCTGTAATAGAGAACACATCTTCAACCGGCATCAAGAAAGGTTTATCAACATCACGCGGAGGCAGTGGAATCCAAGTATCAACAGCATCCATCAACTCCATAACCTTATTTTCCCATTTTTCTACACCGTTCAATGCACCCAGAGCAGAACCACGGATGATAGGAGTATTGTCACCATCGAAATCATAGAATGAAAGAAGTTCTCTCATTTCCATTTCAACAAGTTCCAACATTTCTTCATCATCAACCATATCGCATTTGTTCATGAACACAACCAGACGAGGAACGTTTACCTGACGAGCCAACAGAATGTGCTCACGAGTTTGAGGCATCGGACCATCAGTAGCAGCAACCACAATGATAGCACCGTCCATCTGAGCAGCACCAGTTACCATGTTCTTAACGTAGTCGGCGTGACCCGGACAGTCTACGTGTGCATAGTGACGGTTAGCAGTCTGATACTCTACGTGTGAAGTATTAATTGTAATACCTCTTTCTTTTTCTTCAGGAGCATTATCGATTGAATCGAAAGAACGCAATTCTGAAAGACCTTTTTTTGCCAACACAGTAGTGATAGCAGCAGTCAAAGTTGTCTTACCGTGGTCTACGTGACCGATTGTACCAATGTTTACGTGCGGTTTGTCACGATTAAATTTCTCTTTAGCCATAGCTTTACTTGTTATTTATTTGATTAATAATCAGCATTTACATCTTACTGAGCTGTTACCGGGATTTGAACCCGGGACCTCTTCCTTACCAAGGAAGTGCTCTACCACTGAGCTATAACAGCAAGAAAAAAAGAGAGCGGAAGACGGGGCTCAAACCCGCGACCCTCAGCTTGGAAGGCTAATGCTCTATCAACTGAGCTACTTCCGCATTTGCTAAAGTTTACACTCTATTTTCTTGTTGGTGGGCAAAGATGGATTCGAACCACCGAAGGCGTAAGCCAGCAGATTTACAGTCTGCCCCATTTGGCCACTCTGGTATTTGCCCCTCTTTTAGTTGAAAATTAAAAGTTGAAAACCAAACAATCAACCCCTAAACATCAGTATCAACTTTTTTTTCGATAAGTCTTCAGTTTTCCAGCTAAATCATAAAAGCCATCTAAAACTTTCAATTTTCAACTCTCAACTTTTAACTTTTTCGAGCCTCTTGTCGGATTCGAACCAACGACCCCGAGATTACAAATCACGTGCTCTGGCCAACTGAGCTAAAGAGGCGATTACTCAAAAAATGCAACCGTCACGTTCTAACGCGAGCGAAACGGCTGCAAATTTAGTTATTTATTTCTTTTCCGCAAAACATTTGCGAACTTTTTATTTACTACGTTGTTTTTCCTTGTATTTCACCAGTTGTTTTTCAAGCGCTTCTATGCAAACATCTACAGATTCCTCAAACGTATTACAGATTTTACTTGCATAAAACTCCCCATTCGGAACAAGCACTTTCACCCCTGCTTCCTTATTTTCAGCAGTCTCCGGCTTAGTTACCTTTAATGACACCTCTACTTTCTTTATATCTTCGTAATATTTCTCCAACTTAGACACTTTCTTCTGAATGAAAGCCTGCAATTGCTCTGTTGCATCAAAGTGAATCGATTGAATTCTAATTTCCATACTTACCTCCTTTTTTAAGCTCGTGGATGAGCCTGTTTATACACTTTTTTAAGTTCTTCAAACGTAGTGTGCGTATAAATCTCAGTAGTCGCCAAACTACTATGACCCAGAAGTTCTTTTACAGCCCCCAATTCCGCCTCATTATTCAGCATCGTTGTAGCAAAAGTATGCCTCAACACATGAGGACTTCGCTTCTTAAGCGTCACTACCTTCGAAAGGTTCCGTTTCACTAAATTATAGACCAGATTTTTATAAAGTCGCTCACCATTCTTTCTAACAAAAAAAGCGCCTCCGCTCTCTAAAACCTGCTCATTTCTTACATTGACATATTCCAACATGCCCTCTTTCAGTTCATCACCAAAAGGAATCAACCGCTGTTTGTTTCTTTTTCCCGTCACTTTCAAAAGAGAAGCAGAGAAATCAACATCTTTATCATCCAATCCAATTAATTCAGAAAGCCTTATACCGGTGGCATAAAACATTTCTATAATCAGATGATCCCGGCAACCCTCAAACCCTTCACCAAAATCCGTATCATCCAACAATCTATTCATTTCATTCTCTTTCAAAAAAGAAGGAAGTGGCTTTTTATTCTTCGGTCCTGTTATTTTTCGTAACGGATCCACAAGAACCACCTTTTTTTTCAAAAGGAATTTATAAAACGACCGGAGCGAACTCAGCTTACGATTCACAGAAGTCGAAGCATACCCCTTATCCATCAACGAAACAATCCATTCACGAATAAGTTCAGGCGTCACTTCTGCCGGATTAAAGTCTCCAATCTCTTCTTGTGCAAATTCCCGTAATTGAGAAATATCCTCTCCGTAAGCTAAAACTGTTTTTTCAGAATAGTTCCGCTCATACCGAAGATAATCAAGAAAAGAATCTGTCAACATAACATCGCTACGTCTATAATTTTGCAACGAATGTATGAAAAGAATTCAATAATTCAAAGGAAATTACGAATTATTAATCTTCTACTTGCTGAAGTTTCTGAACATAAACTGCACGTTCTTTCTTAAGTCTTTTAGTTACAGACGGTTTATCAAACTGCTGTCTGCTTCTAAGTTCTTTTACGATACCAGTCTTTTCAAATTTTCTCTTAAACTTCTTCAGCGCTTTTTCAATGTTTTCGCCTTCTTTTACAGGTACTACAATCATTTTGTTACTATTAAATATGTTATGGTTTAAAATTTCCGCAGTCAAATTGCGCCGCAAAATTACACATACTTTCTTTATTCACAAAACTTTCAGCAATTATTTCTCAAAATCAGTGTATAAGAACACTCTCACAAGCTATTTTCGCAGAAAAGTAGTATCTTTGAAAAAACTTATAATACCTTTTATATATATGCAACAAACGATTAAAGAACGAATACGTGCACTACGGATGATGCTTAAATCCGAAGCAATTAGTGCTTTCATCATCCCCAGTACCGACCCTCATTTAAGTGAATACGTAGCCTCCTACTGGAAAACCCGAGAATGGATTTCCGGATTTACAGGTTCTGCCGGAACCATTGTCATACTAAAAGATAAAGCCGGTTTGTGGACAGATTCCCGTTATTTTTTGCAAGCAGCTCAGCAACTGGAAGGAACAGACATCACTTTATACAAAGAGATGTTGCCGGAGACGCCGACAATCATCGAATTTATATGCCAAAATCTGCTCCCTGGGGAAACTGTAGGTATCGACGGCAAGATGTTTTCTGCCAACCAAGTAGAACAAATGAAACAAAAACTGGAAACGGCCAATGTCCATCTGAAAGATTATGGAGATTTACCAGGAAAAATATGGAATAACCGGCCGGATATGCCCGATGCACCAACCTTCATATACGATCTCAAATATGCAGGAAAAAGTTGTGAAGAAAAAATAGCTTCCATACGTACAGAAATACAAAAGCAAGGAACCGACGGACTTTTTATTTCCGCCTTGGACGAAATAGCTTGGACTCTTAATCTGCGAGGAAGCGACGTACATTGCAATCCAGTTATAATCAGCTATTTGCTGATCACTCAAAATAATATAACTTTCTTTGTCTCTCCGCAAAAGATCACTGAAGAGATAAAAAACTATTTAGAAGAGCAACAAGTAAGTATACAACCTTACAGTGAAACAGAGGATTATTTAAGAAAACTAAATATCAAAAGCATATCACTCAATCCGAATCAAACAAACTATGCAATCTATTCTGCAATAAATCCCGCCTGCAGAATTAATCATTGTAATTCTCCCATAACTTTATTGAAAGCAATCCGCAATGAACAAGAAATAGCCGGCATCCATGCAGCTATGCGACGAGACGGCATAGCCTTGGTACGATTTCTTAAGTGGCTGGAAGAAGCAGTCGTTTCAGAGAAAGAAACCGAACTCAGCATAGACCAAAAACTACATGAATATCGGGCTGCTCAAACGCTATATATGGGAGAAAGCTTCGATACAATTGCCGGATACAGGGAACATGCCGCTATTGTACACTACTCCGCAACACCAGATACCAACGCTATTTTATATCCGAAAGGTTTTCTACTCATAGACTCGGGAGCACAATATTTAGACGGTACCACAGATATTACACGTACCATTGCTTTAGGAGAACTAACAGAGGAAGAGAAAACAGACTATACCTTAATACTAAAAGGTCACATAGCCTTAGCCATGGCTAAGTTTCCGGCAGGAACCCGCGGGAGCCAGCTCGATGTATTGGCAAGAATGCCGATATGGCAATATAAAATGAACTTTCTACATGGCACCGGTCACGGTGTAGGACATTTTTTAAGCGTACACGAAGGGCCTCAGAGTATCCGCATGAACGAAAATCCGGTCGTTCTTCAACCCGGCATGGTAACATCCAATGAACCCGGTGTATACAAAGCCGGGAAACATGGCATTCGGACTGAGAACCTGACTTTGGTACGTCGTGCAGGAGAAGGGATGTTCGGTGATTATCTGGAATTCGAGACAATCACACTCTGTCCTATATGTAAAAAAGGAATTATCAAAAAGATGCTCACAGAAGAAGAAGTGACATGGTTAAACACTTATCATCAAAATGTATATGACCAATTAGCACCGGACTTAAACGAAGAAGAAAAAATGTGGTTGAAAGAAGCCACTGCAGCAATCTAATAAAAATCAAAAGAATATGGCTTTAATAAAATCAGTAAGAGGATTCACTCCCGAAATCGGAGAGAATTGCTTCCTCGCCGACAATGCGGTTATTATCGGTGATGTAAAAACAGGACGTGATTGTAGTATCTGGTTCAGTACCGTATTACGTGGAGATGTTAACTCAATCCGTATCGGTAATGGGGTCAATATACAGGATGGCAGCGTACTCCATACACTATATGAGAAATCCACCATCGAGATAGGGGACCATGTATCCGTCGGACATAATGTTACCATTCACGGAGCCTGTATAAAAGATTATGCGCTAATAGGCATGGGCTCCACTCTACTCGATCACGCAGTCATCGGAGAAGGTGCCATCGTAGCAGCAGGTTCGTTAGTTTTAAGCAATACCGTTATCGAACCGGGAAGTATTTGGGGAGGTGTGCCGGCCAAATTCATTAAAAAAGTAGATCCGGAACAAGCCAAAGAGCTAAACCAGAAAATAGCCCATAATTATCTAATGTATTCTTCCTGGTATAAAGAAGAAAAATAAGCCCCCAAAGTGCCTAAATGCTTATAAAAGAAATCACCCACGCCGCAAACAAATTTGCAGCGTGGGTAATTTCGTTGAAAGAGAATTTTAGACATCTCTTTTTATAAACAATTTTTAAAAGTTTATCATATGCAATATTCTCTCTGTTGCCCCGGCATTACTGGTGACATAATATCCGGCATTAGCTCCGGTTTCGCTCAAGAAAGCTTTATCAGAGAATAACCTGTCGAGCAATGCTTCCAACTCTTCATAGTTTTTAATTGAATATGCACCCTTTGCTTCAAGAAGTTGAACAGCCTCCATAAATTTCTGGTATTTAGGTCCGAATATTACCGGAATACCATAAACGGCAGCCTCCAATGTATTGTGAATACCAACTCCAAAACCACCGCCAATGTAAGCAATTTCACCGTAACGATAAATAGACGACAACAAACCATAACAATCGATTATGAGACAATCGGCTTTCAACACATTTTTTTCGTCAGCGCGTGTATATCGCACATAAGGTCTCTTCAATTTTCCTATAATCTCTACCAAATGATTTTCATCGATCACATGCGGAGCAATAATAAGTTTCATTTCCGGATGGGTATTGAAATACTCCAAAAATAAATCTTCATCCGGCCCCCATGAGCTTCCAGCAACAAACGTTGGTGAATGAGCCTTAAATTTCTCCACCAAAGGCAAATATTTGGCTTCTTCCCTAATCTGCAACACCCGATCGAAACGAGTATCACCAACCACCGTCACACGTGTAATTCCGATTTTTGACAGATACCGTTTAGAAGTCTCGTTCTGTACAAACAGATGATCAAAGTCTTTCAAAACATCACGATATGCGCCTCCATACCATTTAAAAAATATCTGCTCCCGGCGAAATATAGAAGAAACGCTATACACAGGAATACGGCGTCTATGCATTTCATCCAGATAATTTTTCCAGAATTCATACTTGATAAAGAAAGCCATACAAGGATTGATGATATCCAAGAACTTCTTCACATTGCGCGGCTTATCAAACGGCAGATAACAGACAATATCCGCCCCCCGGTAATTTTTGCACACTTCATATCCCGATGGAGAAAAGAATGTCAACAATATCTTATAATCCGGATATTTCTCCCTTATCTTCTCAATCAACGGTCTGCCCTGCTCAAATTCACCTAAAGAAGCAGCATGAAACCATATATAGCGAACATCTTTCTCCACCTGTTGACGAAGAAGTTCGTATACCACCCAATGCCCTTTCATCATCTTCCGGGGCTTCCGGCTAAAGGGGGCGGCCAAATGTATCACAATGTCATAAAGGACTATTGCCAGATTGTAGAGCATATCGTTTTTATTACTTCAAAATCTCTACGGCACGCTTTATACGAGCCAATGTTTCTTCTTTACCCAACACCCATGAAATATCAAACATGTGCGGCCCTTTCCCTTCTCCTACCAATGTCAAACGAAATGCATTCATGATATTACCTGTATGGTAACCTTTTTCTGCAATCCAATCCATCACTATCTTCTCTTGACCTTCAATACTGAAATCTTCGATACCTGCCAATACCTCCGCCAATTCAGTCATACACTTGGCAGAATCCTCTTTCCAGCGTTTCTTCACCGTCTTCTCATCATATTCTACAGGAGCAACAAAGAAAAAGCTGCAAACATCCCACAATTCGCGAACAAAGCTGACCCGGTCTTTCATCATTCCCATCACAGTCACGACTTTTTCGAAAGGCACCTCTATCCCATGTTCTTTCAAGACAGGCACAAAAAGCTCGGCAATTTCTTCATTCGATTTCTGTTGAATATATTGATGATTGAACCAAATTCCTTTTTTATAGTCGAACTTGGCTCCCGATTTACTACAACGATGCAAATCGAAGAGCCCGATCAATTCATCCATTGACATCACTTCCTGATCATTTCCCGGATTCCATCCCAGCAAAGCAAGGAAATTGATAACAGCTTCAGGAAGATAACCCGATTCACGATAGCCTGACGACACCTCACCCGTTTTAGGATCATGCCACTCCAACGGGAATACCGGGAATCCCAAACGATCACCGTCACGCTTGCTCAACTTACCGTTTCCTTCCGGCTTCAACAGTAAAGGCAGATGTGCAAAAGCAGGCATCGTATCCTCCCAACCAAAAGCCCGGTAGAGCAACACATGCAAAGGTGCCGAAGGCAACCATTCTTCCCCACGAATCACATGGGAAACCTCCATCAAATGGTCATCCACTATATTTGCAAGATGGTAAGTAGGTAATTCATCAGCCGATTTGTAAAGCACCTTATCATCTAAAATAGAAGAATTTATAATCACCTCACCGCGAATCAGATCATCGACATGCACATCTTCATTGGGCTCTATTTTAAAACGAACCACATATTGTTTGCCTTCAGCAATTAACGCATCCACTTCTTCTTTCGAAAGGGTCAGCGAATTACGCATCATACCACGCGTGGAAGCATCATATTGAAAATTTGCAATCTCAGCACGTTTAGCATCCAACTCTTCGGGAGTATCAAAAGCAATATAAGCCTTGCCGTTATCCAATAATACTTTCACATACTTCTTGTATATTTCACGGCGTTCAGACTGGCGATACGGGCCATACTCTCCTCCAAAGCTCACCCCCTCATCAAAATGAATTCCCAGCCATTTAAAAGACTCGAGGATATATTCTTCCGCTCCCGGAACGAAACGGTTCGAATCAGTATCTTCAATACGGAAAATCATATCGCCTCCGTGCTGACGAGCAAAGAGATAATTATACAAAGCTGTACGCACACCACCGATGTGCAATGCCCCTGTCGGGCTCGGAGCAAAGCGAACTCTTACTTTTCTTTCTGCCATAATTTGGGTTAGTATAGGTAAATCGCCGCAAAATTAAACTTTTTTTTCCACACGATTGTTTTTTTTTGTACTTTTCGCAAAAAATTCAAAGGATATGAATCATCTCAAGAAAAAAAAGAGCTTCTCTTACAGAGATTTGTTGTACAAAGCACTGATATTTGTGGCTACAGTAACAGTTATTGTATACTTTCTGCCTCGAGACGGTAAATTCAACTATCAGTTTGACATTAACAAGCCTTGGAAATACGGACAGTTGATCGCCACCTTCAATTTTCCGATCTACAAAGACAATGAAGTGGTAAAACGCGAACAAGACAGTCTGCTAAGTACTTTCCAACCTTACTACCAATTAGATAAAAATATAGAAACAAATGCCCTCAACAAGCTGAAAGAAGATTACCATAACCATCTTAAAGGCATCCTTCCCTCAACGGATTATATTCGCTATATCGAACGGACGCTAAAAGATATTTATACTTCCGGCATCCTATCAACAGAAGATGCCCAAAGCCTGAATAAGGACAGTACGGAATACATCAGAAAAATAGACAATAAACTAGCAAAGTCGCAAGCCATATCCGGCACTTATACCGTAAAGAAAGCATATGAACATCTACTGTCTGCCGATACAGCCCATTATAACCGGAATATTCTGCGACAATGTGCTCTCAATGAATACATTTTCCCCAATCTGATTTATGATCAAGAACGTTCCGAAAGTACAAAAAAAGAAATTCTGGACAATTATTCCTGGTCGAATGGAGTGGTAGTCAGCGGACAAAAAATCATAGACCGCGGAGAGATTGTAGACCAAGGAACATACAACATATTGGAATCCCTTCGGAAAGAATCCATCAAACGGAGTGAATCACTCGGCCAAAAGCGTCTGATCTTAGGAGGTCAGATCCTTTTTGTCAGTATCTTCATACTCTGCTTCATGCTCTATTTGGAGTTATTCCGCAAAGACTATTACCAGCGCAAAGGTAGCTTGTCTCTCCTCTTTATTCTCATTGTTTTCTACAATGTAATCACTGCATTAATGGTGACGCATAACATATCCAATGTATATATCTTGCCTTATGCAATGCTTCCCATCATCATACGGGTATTCCTCGATTCCCGTACAGCTTTTCTTACACATGTCATTACCATACTGATCTGTTCGATAACACTGCGGTTCCCGCACGAATTCATCTTAGTTCAGTTGGCCGCCGGCCTGGTTGCCATCTTCAGTTTACGGGAATTATCACAAAGATCACAGCTTTTCCGTACTGCGCTTTTGGTCATATTAACTTATGCCGCCATTTATTTTGCTATCGAACTGATCACAGAAAACGATCTATCGAAGCTGAATGTCCGCATGTATACCTATTTTATCACTAACGGAATCCTATTATTGTTTGCATATCCTCTTCTATTTTTACTGGAAAAGACATTCGGATTCACATCTAATGTAACATTGGTAGAGCTATCGAACATCAACACCGATCTGCTCCGCCAAATGTCCGAAACTGTACCTGGAACTTTCCAACACTCGATGCAAGTAGCCAATCTTGCCGCAGAAGCGGCTATCCGCATAGGTGCCAAAAGCCAACTCGTGCGTACCGGTGCCTTATATCATGACATAGGAAAAATGGAAAACCCTGCGTTTTTTACAGAAAACCAGTCCGGAGGAGTAAACCCACATAAAAACTTGAGCTATGAACAGAGCGCACAGGTAGTAATCAGCCATGTGACAGACGGTCTTAAACTAGCAGAAAAACATAATCTTCCTAAAGCCATAAAAGATTTTATCAGTACCCATCATGGACGTGGAAAAACAAAATTCTTCTATATCTCCTGGAAAAATGAACATCCCGGCGAAGAGCCTGACGATGAGAAATTCACTTACCCGGGTCCCAACCCTTTCTCTAAAGAAACCGCTATACTGATGATGGCAGATGCAGTAGAAGCCGCTTCACGCAGTTTACCCGAATACACGGAAGAGAGCATCAGCAATCTGGTAGAGAAAATCATCGATTCACAGATGGAAGAAGGTTACTTTAAAGAATGTCCTATCACTTTTAAGGATATCGCAACCGTTAAAGCTGTTTTTAAAGAGAAACTAAAAATGATTTATCACACTCGTATCAGTTATCCGGAATTAAAAAATGAAAACAACCCTCCCCGAACAAAAACAAGCTGAGAAGTTACTGCAACGCAACAAAATACAGCTTCACGATATTAAGAGTTTCAGTTTTATGGAACGTTATCATCAAGCACCTCGTAAAGACAGTCGTGTTTCAAAAGATAAATATGGTGCAGGAATACTTACCCTGCATCTAATACAAAGTGCTGACAAGTCGATCTACTTGACCCCATTTCGACATCCGACGTCTGTCATCCGTTATCTGGTGTCAAACGGAATACCATTTGACAATTATAGACCGGGAAAGAGAGCGGCAGAAATGATTGTGCCGGAAAAGAAATATTGCCGATCCTCTCTCTACATGCTCTACTTTGTCTCATTGTTCATTGCATTTGCCGTACTGGGATGTAGAATGATTATTTCCGGCGTATTATGGGGAATTATTCCGGGAAGCTTTTTTCTCGTTTTAAGTGCTTTCCTACTATATGCACTATTAGCCCGTTTCGGTTACATAACTTTAACCAACGACATGATTACCATACACAGTATCGGCCGGAAAGTATCATTCCCATACAGTAACCTGCAAAAGGTGAATTTTGATTATGCGCGCGAACAAACGTTCACTTATACTATGGAAGTATTAGACAATGACTACAATTATCATTTATATTATATAGGAAGAGTTCCCCGTAAAAAACTGGGAGAGATCACAAAATATCTACAGCAAGTCGGTATCGACGCCACCTGCTACATAGAGCAAGACAAACGTTTCTACCGAGACTTGTACAGTAGACATTAATACCTAACAACCAAGCTTCTCCAACAAACCGGAACAGGCATCTTCAAGTATATCGAGAACGTATTCAAACCCCTCAGCCCCTCCATAGTACGGATCGGGAACATGATCGGCCGGAATACGCCTACAGTATTCCGTCATACGGTGTATCTTCTTCTGCTCCTCAACCCCCGGAGCACGCTCTTGTAAATCGTCTATATTACGGTCGTCCATCCCGATAATAAGGTCAAAGTTATAAAAGTCTTCCGTACGTACCGGTCTGGAACGATGCACAAGCTTATAACCACGGCGGGCAGCATGAGCACGCATTCTACTATCGGGCAGTTCTCCTTCATGATAAGCCAAAATACCAGCCGAATCAATTACAAACTCTTTTTCCAGTCCGGCTTCTTTCAATAAGTGAAGCATCACCCCTTCGGCCGTAGAGGAACGACATATATTTCCCAGACAAACAAACAGTATCTTCTTCATATATAAATAATGTGACAATTAATAATGTGCCAATATGCCAATTAAATAATATGCCAATGTGCCGTTCGGCATGATAGTGCAGCCAATTGGCACATTGGCACATTAGCATATTGGCATATTATTAATTGGCACATCATTAAAACGAATTCAAAATTTCATTTGCACGATTTACGGTCACGGCAGCAGGAATCTCCGGAAAATCCTCCAGACGGAAAGTAGACAGCATCTTTTCTATCTTCTTCCAACCGTTCTTATTTCCCTTATCCAAGAACTCCTTACGCAATATGGTTATTTTTTCATGTGCCTGAATACCCTCTATCAATTTTTCAAAACGAATGGAACTACGAGCCCCCGGATACACCAGATAAGTATCACCACCGGCCCATGTCTTGAACCGTGAATCGAGCAAGGGCTCAAGAGGCCAGCTATTGTATGCCCAACGTAAATACCCGTCCAGATGTTTCTGAGCCGAATAGAAACTCATCCATACCGCCTCTGCCGGATCCGAAAAAGTGAACGTATTCGGATACGCTTCTGCACAAGATGTATAATAGGTCGTCAGTTTATTCTCCGAAGCGCGACGCATACGCACATCCACCGGAAACTCCTGTCCGATACAGATACAATAATCATAAAGAGCCGGTTCTATTTCCGCATGATAGTTCCCGGCCAGAGAAACTTTAAATTCCGGATCAGCCTTTCGAATAACCGCCAAAGTTTTCTGCATAACCTCCATTGGCCGCTCGTCCATTGCTATCGTACAAATACCAAACCAACCCTTTTCACGTAAATGCCGTGAAAAAGAAGATAACATAGCTATCCACATTTCCTCATATTCTTTCTCTCCCGGAGCCGTCTTCACAGACTTCATACTATTGGTAGCCTGATCGAAATACTGAAATGAAAGTTCCCACGGTACCATTGAATAACAGTTTATCTGCCGGTCAATGCCAACACTCATCATGAACTCCACCCAACGGTCGAACACAGTATAGTCAAAGCCCCAAGTACCGTCTGCCTTTTTCATCCAGGTTACCATCGTTTCAAAAAAGTCCTCCGTCTGCCCGTTCCAAGGTTTATGCATAATACTTGCCGTAATTATTTTCTGACCGGCATCTGCCAACATTTTCATCAACGGACGCATGGCATCCAAATGAGCCTGACTCCAGAGCGGAACCTGATAGTAGCGGGCCACAGCAAACGGATTCTGCCAAAGATCCAAATGATAAGTCCATTCTGAAGGTACAGGCAACACGCGGTCAGAAACATGAATTTCCAATTTTAACTTGCCTAACAAACGGTCGCCGTCTTTAACACACACCTCTCCTTTATAAATACCGGGAGCAGCCGACTGCGGTATTTGGCACTTCACCCAAACCGGTTGTGTAGTCATAGCCTCAAGCAATCCGCTTTGCAGCATATGATCTATCGGATCGGCCACTAACAAAGAATCATACAGTGAATGGTCAGGACGATGTCCGCAAGCCCCTTTTCCATCTTTGTTCAACTCATCCGTCATCACATAACGTACAAAACCGATATTCCAGGCATCAGAGGGAAGTAGCCCTCCTTTATTGTTTTTTAAATCAGAAAGCGTACATTTCAAATTCTCCACTTCACTACCGGTCCATACAACGGCTTGAGCATTTACCTTTTCACCCCGCCAAGCATGTAGACGAAGTGTATTTTGCTGTTTCAACTGCGGCACTTTATGTTTTGCATAACGCACATCCGTACTACCCCAAGAGACATGCGGAGTCTTAACCATAGCCCATTCCCGGGGCACGGGCTGCATCGGATCGGGTAATTCCGTATAAGTCAAAACCGGAAAAGGCGTCTGCCCCGTAGGTACTCCACACTGAGTGACTCCCTGCTGTGCAGAAAGCACTCCAAAACTCAATAGACAAGAAAATAATGATAAGGTTATTCGCTTCATAGCTTCTATTTTAAGGATAAATATATATTCAAATTACATGGGATCTACATCATAATACACAATCAACGATTTGAAACGCTCATCTTCAATCATTTCCCGTTGTACTTGCAACAACAACTCCCTGGCACGCCCCATCGATGCATTATATTCTATCTTCACGATTATCTTTTTTATAAAAAGAGTCTGTATCCGGCCTACCGGCGGCTTATCCGGTCCTAACACACGCGCCCCGAATACAGTACGCAACTTTCCCGCCATCACATCAGCCATCTGTTCCAACAGGATCTCATTCCGATTTTTCAGATAAACATACACCAGACGATAATAAGGCGGATAGTGAAACATCTGCCTTTCGGCAAGTTGGCCGGCAACCATCTGTTCATAATCGTTCGCCATCACCTGAGCAATGATAGGATGGTCGATACTTTTGGTCTGTAAAATGACACGCCCCTGTTTGTTTTTCCTTCCGGCACGCCCGGCAACCTGTGCCATCAACTGAAAAGCCCGTTCATATGAACGAAAATCAGGATAATTCAGCATCGTATCCGCATTAAGAATACCTACCACACTTACATGATCAAAATCCAACCCTTTCGATACCATTTGCGTACCGATAAGTATATCCGTTTTCCCCTGTTCAAAATCAGCAATAATCTTTTCATAAGCCGAGCGGGTACGGGTGGTATCCAAGTCCATACGTGCTACGGAAGCTTCAGGAAAAGCTATTTTTATATCATCTTCGATTTTCTCGGTTCCAAAACCACGGTTCACCAACTCTACCCCATCACAAGCAGGACACGAACGAGGCAACTGATAGGTATATCCGCAATAATGGCATGTCAGTTGATTGATTCCTTTATGATAAGTCAGACTAACATCGCAATTTTTACACTTCGGTACCCACCCACAAGTACGGCACTCGATCATCGGAGCAAATCCACGCCGGTTCTGAAACAAGATTACCTGTTCTTTCTGATCCAATGCTTCACGTATATATTGAATAAGCAGGGGAGAAAATTGACCGATCATCCGCTTCTTACGATGCAATTCCTTTATATCGACAGGAAGAATCTCCGGCAATCGGATTTCCTGATACCGCTCTTTCAATTCAACCAGCCCGTATTTTCCGTTAGTAGCATTGTACCAGGTTTCCACAGACGGCGTAGCAGTTCCCAACAAAACCTTCGCCCCATACATAGCTGCCAACACAATAGCAGCATTACGGGCATGATAGCGCGGTGCCGGATCCTGTTGTTTATACGTATTTTCATGTTCTTCGTCCACAATCACCAGACCAAGATTACGAAACGGCAAAAAAACAGAAGAACGTACTCCCAATATTATATCGTATCCTTTATCTCCCAATTGTTTCTGCCATATCTCCACCCGTTCAGCATCTGGAAACTTAGAATGGTAGATTCCCAATCGAGTGCCGAACACCCGTCTTAACCGTTCTGTTATCTGTGTAGTCAATGCAATTTCCGGCAATAGATACAACACCTGTTTGCCCTGCCTGATCACTTCATCAATCAGGTGAATGTAGACTTCCGTTTTTCCACTGGAAGTAACCCCGTGAAGCAAACAGACACTTTTCTCAAGAAACACTTCCGTTATTTCACCGTAAGCGCGCTGCTGATGTTCATTTAGCGGATTAAGTGAAAAAGTTTCATCACCACAACCATTCAGACGTCCGATTTCATGATAATATATTTCAAATATCTTTTTCTCTACCAATCCGTTCAATATGGAAGGAGAAACACCGGCACGCTGCAAAAGCTCCTTTTTGGAAACCTCTTTTACAGTACCCTTACCCATTACCCCCGAAAGCTCGACATACTTCATTAACAATGCTAATTGTTTAGGCGCACGGGATAAAATATCAAATAAGATGTGCAACCGCCTCTCATCGGCTTCTCCGGTCAACCGAACGCGAGCTTCCGTTTTCGGCTTATAAGTTCTTCTGAGTTCTTCCTTTACAAAAATAGCTTCTTTATCAAGCAGAGATTTTACTACGGTAAGAATGTTTTTAATTCCGCTTTCCTTTTCAAGTTTAGTAACGCATTGTTCCGGATCTACAGATAGCAAGTCGAGAATCAATTGTTCCCTTTCCGAGAGCCGCACTTCCGACTCGAAATCCGGATTATACTCCACTATGGTTTCACTCTCCAGTTTTAACCCGGAAGGTAACGCAGCCTTGTAAACATCTCCTTGCGTACAAAGATAATAATCGGCCAGCCATTCCCAAAACTTAAACTGAACCGGCAATAATACAGGAGTAGCATCCAGTACAGCAGAAATTTCCTTCACTTCATACTCCGCAGGTGCGTAATAATGTACATTACAAACAATAGCCGTATAGAATTTCTTTCGCCCGAACGGTACCACAACACGACACCCCGGTTCTATATCCTCAGCACTGTCATCCGATAAAGAATAAGTGAAACTCCTTGGAAGCGGTAACGGTAATATGACATCGACGTATTTCTTCATTGCGGATACAAAGATACAAAAAAAGAGGCTCCCGCTTAGCAGGAGCCTCTATGTTTAGTTGTTAAAGAAAATATCTTTAAAAAATGTAAGCGGCAGAAACTTGCCAAGTCTTGGTTTTAGCACCGCCCAGAGCATGCCCTACAGCTTCCAATGAAAAGCTGTCCCCAATGGGATATTATAATTCGCACCTATTTGGAGATGTCCCAACAACTTCACACCAGCTCCCACGTTTATACCAACTTGTGCACGTTTTTTCTTAGCCTCAGCTATATTTGCCACACTTTTATCCTTAGAGATATCAAAATAGAAATCAGGACCGGCGGCTATATAAATACCAAACAGGCTTCCCAAACCTATATTATATTTCAAATTTACAGGAATATCAAAACCGTACTGTTTAGAAGCATCACTATCAGCCTTCACACCTTTCTGAGAAAACAATAACGAACCGTCTACACCGAGCCCCACCACTGGAATCGTAAATTCTGCCATCGGCCCGATAAAGAAACCAGCCATATTATCTGATTTCAGCAAATCACTATCGAAAGTAACCTTCGAAACATTCAAACCACCTTTAACACCCCATTTAAGTTGTGCCTGAGCGGGCATAGCCATAGCGATACATACAGCTACCAATAATACATTAATAATTCTTTTCATAAATCAAATTGTATTTAAAATCCGATACAAAGATATGTATTTAAAAATTAAAAACACAAATTAGAACTATTTTGTTCATCGTCTTTGTCTTCGAACCGATGCTTTCGGTGCTGCAGACTCGCGCTTAGATCCTTGACGAGCGCTGGAAGAAGATTTTTCGCGTCCTTTCTTTTTCGAATTCGTTTTCACCGCTTCTTGTGGTTCGGCCGCTCCCTGCTCAACGTTTGCCCCCTCTTCTCCTTTAGTAGCCGTTTTGGCAGCTTTCTTTGTAGTTACCTTTTCTTTGGCCGTTTGTTTGGCTACTGTCGAAAGAGTATCGGAACCATACAAATGCTTCTCAAAACTAACCAATTCAGCCTCAATACGCTTTTGCTCTGCCGTCATTGCACTATCCGTTTTACAATACTCAGCCAATGGACGATTCTGTAGATTGGTAGTTTTATAAATCTCACCGGCATATTGACGGGTTACAAAGAAATCATCCATACTACGGTTAGCTACATTATTAAAATTACTGGCCATTACCATGGCTCCATTCAGATAAGGTGCAAGATCCTTATAATCAATCCAGAACATAGGCAATTTGACCCGTTCCGAGCTAAAATCCTCCGAACGGTGATACACCGGGCAAATAGCTGTTATTACCGAACCATATGTTGAAGTTCTCTGATCGAAATACCACACTTCTTTAATGAAATAACTCAATATATCGGCAGAGGGCACATCACTATTATCAATCATCAGCACACTGTCTTTCCGATTCTTCAGCTTTTTCTGTTCGTAATAAATGCTGAAACGATCCAGCACGTCACGGAATTTTATTTCATTATCTGCAGTCAACCGTTCAGTTCCATCCAGCATATACTCATAAGCCGGAATCTTCTTCTGTGCCAGCAATTTAAAGATCAGTGTAAAAAGATTCATCCTATCTCCGATAGGTTCGACAGGATAGTACAGGGCACCGTTCTCCTCCTTCGTCATATCCAATGTACGATAAATCTCACGCGTCCATACCACGTCCTGTGGAAGCGCTTTCGAATGAGGATATCTCGTCTGAGCACGAACAGAAAGTTCGTTAGCACTCTTATCCTCTTCCTGAGCAGCGCGTGCTTTCGGTTGCGCCCATGTGGGAAGCGTACCCAACAATAATGCAACTCCAACAGCTATAATAATCTTACGTTTCATCATTCGTAACTCGTAATTTTAATTCTTTACTAATTTACTATTACTTCCAACGTCGTAGGCAATGACCGTTCTACACCGTCCGGTCCTTTAGCACGTACCCGGGAGATATAAAACCGTTTTCCGCGGGATAAACGCCGGAACATATCTTTCTGACGGGATGAGAAATTAGAGCCGGACGAAACTTCCGGAACCGCATTACCCATATTATCAAAAAAAGTAGTTTCAAAGCCAAGTACCTGGAAGTTTATATTCAACAGTCCGTCATCGATAGCAGCAACAATACCTTCCGTATTCATCAACACAGCTTTCGACAATCCGCTTCCACCTCTGTAACGCTTCAAATTACCGTTAGCATCCTTATATTCGATGAACGGAGAAGGGTCGGGCAATTGGCGCACCCGGTAAGAATGATCACCCATCACCTGTGTACGTCCGTCTACTGTTGCAGTGACCCGTATCACGGCCTCTTTACCGATGGTTGCAGGCCGTGCCACATATCCATTGGCTACCCGCTGCAGGGTACCATTCCCATTCACAATGCTTGCCTGCACCTGCCCGCTCGGTACTCCCGGAACAGATATACTGATCGGGTTGTCATATCCGGCATACAATACATTCATCAATGTTGCCGACACCGTAGCAGAAGGTTCTACCACCGTATATTTCTGTGAAAAATCACGCCGCAACACATCTCCGTTTCCATGATTCAACTCCAGATATCCGGCAAGCGTAAATTCCCCTGTATTGTTGCATACTGTTTCATAAAAGCCATGAGCCTCTTCCGGTAATTGCTTGTCACCGATAAATATAGAAGGACGCTGAGTCGTATCTACGGCTGCCAAAATAATCTGTGCACTCAACTTTCCTCCCCGCACAACATTCTGCGAACTTGGAATCACATAGGCATTGATCTGGTTCACACGTACATCATGCACATCGATATCTTTTGTCAGCGTATGGAGGACTTCCCCCTCGGCATAGCGCACATCACTCTGCAATTTGGTCAGCAATGTAACGGCAGCTGCAACCGGAGTACCTTCAAAAAGACGGGGAATATTCAACGTAAGATTATCACTAATAATTTTTTTCTGCACCGGATCTTCTATCAGTGCCAAAATTTCATTTTTATATTGACTTATGCCTAATGCCAACTCTTTACCTTTCCCGGTACGCGGAGAAAACATCACATAGGAAGCTGCTTCCAAATCTTCCTGATTCGATTCGTTGATCTTTGCCTTTAAATCTCCTACAAAAACATAGAGCGAGTCGGATATCCGCTTTACATGCATTGCTTTCTCATACCACGGCCCCACTTTCTCCGGATTCTTCTCCATATATTCCGCCAGCGAATTATAAAGAGAACGGTTCTGTTCGGCAGAGTTGGAGGTAGAACGCGTCAGGCTTTCGTCCACAAGAGTAAAACCACGCAACACATCCGATGATACGTTGAGTGCCAGCAATGCCATAAGAACGATATACATAAGGTTTATCATCTTCTGGCGCGGTGTCTGTGATCCAAAACTCATAATCGTTCTTTTTTATTTAGAAGTCATAGCCTGCAACATACGAGCATATACTTCATTAAGTTCTTCAATCTGACGAGCCATTCTGCGGGTTTGTTCATGTACCTGATCGATGGTTCCTATCTGTGTGCTGACACTACGCAACTGCATTTCGTAGATAGCATTGATACCGGCAAGGTTCTTGCTGAGCATATTCATCTGTTCTGTGTCTTGTGAAACACTTTGTGCCTGCTCTGTACAACGGGAAAGCATCTCGGTCATTGCTTTCAACTGCTCCAAATAAGCTGTGGTAGCTTCCTCCATTTCCGGTGTGATAGGCGGGGCCGACGGAGCAGCAGGAGCAGGCTGAACAGTTTGAACAGGCTGAACCGGCTGGCCGGCAGGCATCGGAGATATATTCTGAGAACCGGTCTGTATCGGAGTACCCGCCTGCATAGCACTTCCTCCTTGCACCACTACAATCGAAGGGCCTCCCCCTGCAATCCTATTTCCGGCAGGTACATCATCCGCAGACGACATTCCGGAAAATTCCGTATTATCGGCAACAGCATCACCGGACACAATATTTCCGGCTTGTATGTTTCCTCCCAATGATACAGAAGCCCCTGCATTGGTGCCATCCCTTTTCACTCCCGAAAGATCGAAAGCCGAAAGGAAAAATATCAAAACCTCCGTACCCATCCCGGCAAATAGCATAAAGTTAGCTCCCGGCAAATGAGTCAACTTAAAAAGTGTACCCATAATTACAACCGATGCTCCCCAATTATAAGCATAATTCATAATCGTCTGTCCTTTAGGAGTAGACATAAAATCTTGTATTTTCTGCCGCAGGCTTCTCTTGTTTTCTCTATTTGTCATAATTACCTTCCTTTCTTATTATAACCAACTTGTGTACGCACGCACCGGAAACCGATATAGGAACGTTGTTCATTCTGATATTCCGAAGCACGGGCATCCGAACGGATAAGGGCATTCACGTCTTTCCATGAACCGCCGCGAATCACTTTCTTCTTCATACGGTAAGGATCTTCAACAGCAGCATTGTATTGCAATTCCGGATTAAAATCGTTCATCGACATCACTCCTGATTCAGTATAAACAGTCGATGTCCATTCGGAAACATTACCAGCCATATCATACAACCCGTTCACATTAGGAGAATAGGCACCTACACGAGTAGTTATCAGGTTACCGTCTTTGGTATAATCACCCTTGCCCGGTTTATAGTTGGCTTTATAACATCCTTTTTCATCCTTGGTCTCTTCATCCGACCACGGATACTTATTACCGTCACGTCCACGCGCGGCAAACTCCCACTCCACTTCTGTCGGGAGCCGATAACGCTGTATGAATCGCGCCTGTCCTTTCAAACCAGCCATTAAATAGTTCGTACGCCACACACAGAAAGCATTCGCCTGTTCCCAGCTAACTCCTACGATCGGATTCTCATTGTAACTCGGATGATTGAAATACAACCGCATGTACGATTCATTATTCGCATTCGGAAAATCATTCACCCAACATGTCGTATCTGGATAAACGTTGATTATATAACTGTTCAGGAAATCCCATTCGCTGGAGAGAGGCCGCGTAATCGTACGATTCACAATACGACCGTCATCATCAATATAAGCCGTATCTTTGGAGATCATGATCACCTCGTCCGGATTAACTTCGATATCTGTATTCTTATTCCGTTCATTCGGATTCAAACGATTCCGACGCTTGGCAGCTTCCACATAATCAAAAACCTCATAATAATAGTTCATCTGAGAAGCGTCCAGCATCGTCGTACCATCGATCGGATGCTTTTTGTATACACTCTGAATCGCCATCAACTCATCTTCCGTAGGCTTTTTCCAAGGAATGGGTTTCGACCAGTTCAGATATGGCTTGATAGGATTACCCTCCCGGTCTTCTTCGATTTTATAAGCTTCATTACCTCCGTACGCAGGATCTGCCAGACGTTCACGGATAATAGAGTCGCGCACCCAGTACACAAATTGCTTGTATTCAGATACCGTTACTTCTGTCTCATCCATCCAAAAAGACTCAACCGAGATTTCCTTTGTCGGCACAGGTGCTCCCCAAAGTGAGTCCTGTTCTTCCGGTCCTATCTTAAGAGAACCGCGTTTTATCAGCACCATACCATAAGGAGCCGGCTCGTTCCATGCCGTGACACTGACGCCTACCACTTCTCCGCCGGTACCGCCACCTCCTGCCATGCGTCCCATACACGAAGAAAGCAAAGCGACCAGTAACGCCACTGCTATACAGTTTTTACTTTTCATCCTTTTCTCCACAATTACAATTATAAGATTCGTACACTCTTATGTTTATTCTTACTTTTCTTAAATAAATTGATATCCATCGCATAACTTACTATCAAATCGTGACTGCCATTCCCGATTCCGATTTTTGACGTATAAGCTTCGTAAGCATATCCCACCGTCACTCCACGAATCGTAGCTCCGATACTTACTGTAAAGGAAACTCCCGGTGAATAAGTAAGCCCTCCGACAAAAACTCTTTCATTAAAAGTATACAATACACGTCCTGTCAGATCGGCTCTTACCTTATTTAAATCACTCTGTAATAATAGCGACGGTTGTATGGAAACTAACGGATTACGAGTCTGAATATTGTATCCGCCAGTGAAATAAAGCATTGGATCAATCTTTAGACTACTCGTTGCACCGGCCTCTGTAGTCCCCATTTCTATGGTCGGCGAAGTAAGGTGATGTCCGGAGAAGCCGACATAAAATTTCGGATGTGAATAAAATCCTCCGACCCCCAAGTCAAGCCCCATACCATTTTTCTGTTCCGTCGGAAAAGCAGGGTCCTCCTGCTTATCTTCTCCTAAATAGATATTTTCCGGATCAAACGAGACACTGACAAAACCCAATTGTAATCCCACGCCCAGCCTTCCTTTTCCAATCTGGTGTTTATAAGAATATTGCAGCCAAACACGCTGGTTGCGAAAAAGACCGATCGCATCACTAAAAAATCCCGCTCCTGCTCCATGTTTTTTATTAAACAGCGAAAAAGGCATATCTGCTCCAAAATACATCGTACGGGGTGAATGAGTGAAACCCATCATCTGCATGGAATAAGTTCCGGCGATATTTAGTTTATCTGTTTGTCCCGCCCAAGCAGGATTATAGAAGCCCTTCAAGTCCCAATATTGATTGAAGTGCACATCAAACTGCGCTTTGACCTTTGATGAGGTAAATAAAGCCAAAGTGGTGAGAATACATATAAAAAAAAACCGGTTCATCAGTATAAAGAACTACAAAACCGAAAAAAAATTGTGTGAAAGAAATAAATCAAGTATTTTTCTGTTAATCAGACTTTCCAAAAATAAAAGAACGCCCCTTAACTAATGTCGTCGTTTCCATATTTCCACATCTTTTTTATTACTATACTTTTAGAAGACAACCTGATTTGAAAAAGCATTGGATAAAAAATAAAAAATAATTTATTCAAAACAAATGCCCCGAGAATAATCGTATCTTTGCCTTTGCTCATGAAGAGTTTAAACAATTAATAAACAAGGTATTATCATATAGCCATAAAATCTAATGTAAAAAACACCCGGATGTTGTCGGTAAGAACATCCGGGTGTTTTGCATAACAACATGGGGATGTTTTCACCAGAAACATCCCCATGTTGATGTGTACTGGATTTAGTTGACAACTTCGATTGTTATTACTGTATTCGTTCACTCAACAATTTTCAATACCTGAATAGGTTTACATTTCTGTTTGTTAGACCTACTGTAGTTGTCCTATTTGGAT
>OJJX01000250.1_pt1 | contig 35320 bp, 30 predicted proteins | sample 1596411 | NCBI WGS metagenome assembly OJJX01 (sample SAMEA4350136, study PRJEB24818) | metagenome | biome: human; feature: gut; material: faeces | place: Denmark | collected 2013-09 | reverse complement strand
TCCACACGCTTGTCAGCGTCCAGAACGTCGTCCAGGATGAACAGCTTGATCTCGTCGCCTGCCATCACGCGGGTGGAAAGCGGCTGCTTTTTGCCGTTCAGCTTGATTTTATTTTCGCGCAGGGCCTTGTTCAGACGGCCCGGGTTCAGCGCGGGGAATTGCTGCATCAGATAGTTGTCCAGCCGGGTGGGGGCGAGACATTTGACTTTCAATATTTTCACGGAAGTTTCCTCTCTAAATTAAGAATAGGTTAAGATTTGCTTTTATTGTAGCGAATCCGCCTTCTTACGTCAAGTTGGTTGTTTACTTTTTCAAAAAACAAGAGTATACTGTGCCGGTGCAAAAAGAATTCATCGGAATTTAACGATGACTTCATCATCGAATCTCCATTTATGGTATAATGAGAGCCTTACATGATGGAAGAGGGAAGAAGGTATTGATATGACGAACGACAAGAAACTGATGCTCCTTGCAGGCGTTCTGGCTCTGGGGATGCTGGCCGGATGCAGCTCTGCCAGCGCTGCCAGTGCCGCCAGCGGCATGGCCGGTTCGATGCCCGCCGCCAGCGAAGTGGAAGAGGTGAGCAGCGAAGTGCGCGTCCTGCCCGGCGAAGAGGGCGTCATAATGCCCATCGACCAAGGCAGTCTTGAAGAGATGAAGACTGGTTCCTACAAGTTCGCCGCGAACATCTCGAGCGTGGACACCAAGAAGCGCCAGATGACCCTGACGGTCTACGGCTACGACGCTTACCGCGCCGAGGACGTGGACGCGCTGGATGTGGGCAGCGTTTTCAGCACCCATCTGGACGGCGCTGTGGAAGCACAGAACGTGACTGTGGAAAAAATCGAAAAGAATGAAGAGAACGGCGCCGTCTCCATCAACGGCGGCATCGAAGAGGGCGGCGTAGACCTCTGGCGAAGCGGCGACATCTACCGCACCGTCACCTACGACGACTACCCGGTCTACTACATGATGGGAGAACTCGTGCTGCCCATGGACGACAGTGTGACCCTCAGCGACAGCTCCGCCAGCGTGGACGCTGTGCCGGTGGAGACGAGCGGCACCATCGAGGTAGGCAAGGCCATCTCGGAGGATAAGGACAACTGGACGCCTTACAACACCACCGTCTTCACAAAGGACGGCGCCGTCAGCAATATCCTCCGCATCTGGGTGCCGTGACGCGCGATTTTTGGGAAAAACCGTTGACAAATGGCCTGACTATGCTATAATCTGAAATGAACGCAAAGGAGCAGCATGCCCTTTGCGCGTGAATGGTAATTATGGCAAATGGCAAGGATGGGGCCAGAAGGATGTGTGCCGCCGCCCAGAGAGAACGCCCTTGGCTGAAAGGCGTTCCGGCAGAGCATTTTTTACGCCACCCCGGAGCTTCCGGCGAAACAAACCGGACGCTGCGCAGCGTTACAGCGCACAAAGCGGCAGGAGCGCCCCGGCGGCATTTCTGCAATTTGGGTGGTACCACGGAGCTTTTCAGACAGCCTTCGTCCCTTTTCGGGATGAGGGCTGTTTTTTGTTTTTTGCCCGACTGCCATAAAAACTGCGTCCGGAGGAGGACGCCGATACACGAGGAGAGATTAAAACTATGCAATGGACCGGTTTGAATGAACTGCGTGACAAGTACCTTACCTTCTTTGAGGGCAAGGGCCACCTGCGTCTGGACAGCTTCCCGCTCGTCCCGAAGAACGACCCCAGCCTGCTGCTCATCAACAGCGGCATGGCACCTATGAAGAAGTGGTTCCTCGCTCAGGAGGAGCCGCCCCGTCATCGCGTGACCACCTGCCAGAAGTGCATCCGCACCCCTGACATCGAGCGCGTGGGCATCACCGCCCGCCACGGCACCTTCTTCGAGATGCTGGGCAACTTCTCCTTCCAGGATTACTTCAAGGAAGAGGTCATTCCCTGGGCATGGGAGTTCCTGACTTCTGACGAGTGGATGGCGATCCCGAAGGATAAGCTGCACATCTCCGTCTACGAAGAGGACGATGAAGCTTACGACATCTGGACCAAGAAGGTGGGCGTTGCCCCCGACCACATGGTCCGTCTGGGCAAGGAAGACAACTTCTGGGAGCACGGCTCCGGCCCGTGCGGCCCCTGCTCTGAGATCTACTTCGACCGCGGCCCCGAGTACGGCTGCGGCAAGCCGACCTGCGGCGTGGGCTGTGACTGCGACCGCTATATGGAGATCTGGAACCTGGTGTTCAGCCAGTTCGACGCCGACGGCAAGGGCCATTACGAGCGTCTGGCACGCCCCAACATTGATACCGGCATGGGTCTGGAGCGTCTGGCCTGCGTGATGCAGGGCGTGGGCAACCTGTTCGAGGTCGATACCGTCCAGAGCGTGCTGCACCATGTGGAGCACATCGCCGGCAAGACCTACGGTGCCGACCCCAAGGAGGACATCTCCATCCGCGTCATCACCGACCACATCCGCAGCTGCACCTTCATGGTGTCTGACGGCATCCTGCCCTCCAACGAGGGCCGCGGCTACGTGCTGCGCCGTCTGCTCCGCCGCGCTGCCCGCCATGGCCGTATGCTGGGCATCAGCCGCCCCTTCCTCGTGGAGCTGGTGGAGACGGTCATCCAGTCCAGCGAATCCGCTTACCCCGAGCTGCGTGAGCACGACGCCTATATCAAGAAGGTCATCGGCACCGAGGAGGCAAACTTTGCCCGCACCATCGACGCCGGCATGAACATCCTGAACAACATGATCGACGGTCTGGAAAAGGCTCACGAGCACCTGCTGAAGGGTCTGGACGTCTTCAAGCTGAACGATACCTTCGGCTTCCCCCTCGACCTGACCAAGGAGATCGCTGCGGAGCAGGGCATCGAGATCGACGAGGAGGGCTTCCACGCCGAGATGACCAAGCAGAAGGAGCGCGCCCGTGCAGAGCGCCTCAAGAAGAACATCTCCGGTTGGAGCGAAGACCTGTTCGGCACTCTGACCGCTGAGCCCACCGAGTTCGTCGGCTACGACACCCTCAAGAGCGACAGCGTCGTTGTGGCGCTGAGCGACGAGGAGACTCTGACCGACGCCATCGCCACCGACGAGCAGGCCAAGGAAGGTGTGCTGGTCGTTCTCGATAAGACCCCGTTCTACGCTGAGATGGGCGGTCAGGCCGCAGACCACGGCGTCATCACCGGCGCTGAGTGCGTGCTGCGCGTGCAGGACGTCAAGAAGACCCCGAAGGGCTACTACGTCCACACCTGCACCCTCGAGAGCGGCATCGTCCATGTCGGCGACCATCTGACCGCCCGCGTGGATAAGGAATACCGCATGGCCATCGCCCGCAACCACACCGCTACCCACCTGTTGCAGGCAGCTCTGCGCGAGGTCCTGGGCGACCACGTCCATCAGGCAGGCTCCTATCAGGACGCTTCCATCACCCACTTCGACTTCACCCACTTCAGCGCTGTCACTCCCGAGGAGCTGGTCCGTGTGCAGAAGATCGTCAACGACAAGATCTTCGAGTCGATGAACGTCACCGTCAAGGAGATGCCCATCGAAGAGGCCAAGAAGCTGGGCGCTATGGCTCTGTTCGGCGAGAAGTACGGCAAGGTGGTCCGTGTTGTTGATATTGAGGGCTGGTCCACCGAGTTCTGCGGCGGCACCCACGTCAAGAACACCGCTCAGATCGGCGGCTTCAAGATCGTCAGCGAGTCCTCTGTTGCTGCCGGCATCCGCCGTATCGAGGCTGTCACCGGCCGCAATCTGCTGATCCGTGCCAATATGCAGGAAGCGATGCTGCACACTGTGGCGAACACCCTGAAGGCAAACAACGTCGCCGCTCTGCCCGTTCGTGCGGAGGCTGTCATGGCTGAGAACAAGGCCATGAGCAAGGAGCTGGAGGACATCAAGGCAAAGGTCGCTGCTTCCAAGGTCACCAGCCTGTTCGACAACGCTGAGACCGTCGGCGACGTCAAGATCGCTTCCGCTTACTTCACCGGCACCTCCGGCGACACCCTGCGCGGCATGTGCGACACCATCCGTGACAATGCCAAGGCTGCTGCTGTGGCTGTTCTGGTGGGCAAGTCTGACGACAAGATCACCATGGCCGTTACCGTGACCAAGGACGCTCAGGCAAAGGGTCTGAAGGCCGGCAATCTCGTCAAGGAGATCTCTGCCATCGCAGGCGGCAAGGGCGGCGGCAAGCCCGACTTCGCTATGGCCGGTCTGAAGGACGAGACCAAGATCGACGAGGCTCTGGCCGCTGTCAAGGGCATCGTGGAGAAGCAGCTGGGCTGATTTGAGGATGTGTGCAGAAGGCTCTCCCTTTGGGAGAGCTGTCACCGTAGGTGACTGAGAGGGCAAGCCTGTGGCCCAAGGGCTGCTGCGGCGTGATAGGCAGGAGCCTTTGGCAGAGCGATAATATCGCTGCGCTTCGGGCCTCCTGTCAGCGCCCTTGCCCTCTCCGTCTGCTTCGCAGACACCTCTCCCAAAGGGAGAGGCTTGACAACATACAGCAGCATCCTGATAATAGATAGTAGGAAGGAGCGATTCCCATGGAAGATTGTCTGTTTTGCAAAATTGCAGCGGGGGACATCCCCTCGAAGAAGCTCTATGAGGACGAGCAGGTGGTGGCATTCTATGACATCGCCCCGCAGGCCAAGGTGCATTTCCTGGTCATCCCCAAAAAGCACATCCCCTCGGCCGCTGCGCTGACCGAGGAAGACGGCGCTCTGCTGGGCCATGTCTTTGCGGTCATCGCAAAGCTCGCCAAGGAGCAGGGCCTCGACAACGGCTACCGCGTCATCTCCAATGTGGGCGAGGACGCCGGCCAGACCGTCAAGCATCTGCACTTCCATGTTCTGGGCGGCGAGAAGCTGCCTGTCTGATTCCGAAAAAGCAAGGGAGATCGTTGAATATGGCTAAGACTTATACGCTGAATGTCGCGGGCCTGACCCGTGAGCTGACCATCTGCAAGGTGAACGACCACATGGACATTGCGGCCTTCATCATGCTGGGCGACGCCGAGCTGACGGTGGCTGCTGCCGCTGAACTGCTCAAGAAATGCCCGGATTTTGACATCCTGCTGACCGCTGAGGCCAAGGGCATCCCGCTGGCTCACGAGATGAGCCGCCAGAGCGGCAAGCCCTACGTCTGCGCACGCAAGGGCGTCAAGCTGTATATGCCCGACCCTGTTGTCGTCGAGGACCAGTCTATCACTACTGCTGGCAAGCAGAAGCTGGTCATCGACCGCAAGGAGCTGGACAAGATGAGCGGCAAGCGGGTGCTGGTCGTGGATGATGTCATCTCCACCGGCGGTTCTCTCAAGGCTCTGGACGAGCTGGCTGAGCAGACCCAGTGTACCATCGTGGGTCAGGCCGCCGTTCTGGCCGAGGGTGATGCTGCCCAGCGCAAGGACATCATCTTCCTCGAGCCGCTGCCTCTGTTCCTCCACTAAACCGATATGCGACGCCCGCTCTGCGCGTTCTGCCTGAGTGCGCTGGGTGTGTTAGCGTTATGCTCATTTTTGCCGCAGATGGGGCTTTTGCTGCCGTCTGCGGCAATTTTTGTTGTCTTCTGCCTGCTGGTCTGGTGGAGAGGCGGGGACGCGAGAGGGTATGCGGTCTGCCTGCTTCTGGGCGCAGTGCTGGGCGTCGGTATCATGAAAACGACCGGAGCGCGGCTTGCAAAGATACAGGACGCCTACGCCGGAAAAGAAGTGACCCTCACCGCCGAAGTGGAGAGCACAGGCCGCGCTTACACGGCGGGCCGGGTGAGCGCTGTGCTGATGGTGGAAAAAGTGGACGGGGAAACTGTCCACTTCCGGGTGGAGTGCGCCAGTCTGCCCAAATGTGAGGCCGGAGGCCGCATCCGGGGCCGCTTTTCGCTGGATGTGCCGGATGCCACCCAGCGTCTGGACGACTACGCCGACGGCATTGTCCTCAGCGCGGAATATCTGTCCGGGATGCTTCGTCTTGGGCAGAGCGAGAGCTTCCGCGCCAGGACGGCGCGGCTCCAGGCGGCGCTGAGCCGTGCCCTGCGAAAAGGCATGGCCGAAAACACCGGCGGCGTTCTGGCCGCGATGGTGGTGGGCGACCGGAGCCATCTGACTACGACTCTCCGCAGTGCCTACCGGGGCGCGGGGCTTTCCCATGTGCTGGTGGTGAGCGGCCTTCACGTCACCATCTTCTGCGGCCTGCTGGATGCTCTGCCCCACAAGGAGCGGGAGCGGAGCCGGGCTTACCGGCGGGCGAGGTCGCTGCTCCGGGCCGGAACGGCCCTTCTGCTGGTGGGCATCACCGGCGCGACGCCCTCTGTCCTCCGGGCGGCGGTGGCGGTCTGGGTCAGCTCCCTCGGCGTCTGGGTGGGAGGCCCGGCGGATACGCTCACCTCGCTGGGCGCGGCAGGCGTCCTCATGTGTCTGGGCAACGGGTACGCGGTCTATGACGTGGGCTTCGAGCTGTCGTTTGCGGCAGTGATGGGAACACTGGCCGGTGCTGAGTGCGCAGGGCGTGGACGGGAGCGCTATTACGACAGAAAGAAGAAATGGAAAAGCCGCCGGGAGAAACCGCCCCGCGCAGTGCTCCTCTTCCGGCGCTTTGCGGGCGGCGTGTGGGACTCGCTCTGCGTCTCCCTCTGTGCCTCGGCGGCGACCTTCCCGGTGCTGGTGCTGCGGGGGATGAGCACGACGGTCTGGGCCGTGGCGTCGGGCGTGGCCGTCCTCTGGCTGGTGGGGCCGATGCTGAGCTTCGGCCTCGGTGCAGCTCTGCTGGGTCTGGCGGCAGAAGGCTTGCCTTTGTTTGAGATCATCCGCCGCCCGGTAGCCTTCCTTGCCGAAGGGCTGGCATGGCTGATGAACGAGTGGGCTTTCCGGGTGTCCGTTCTGCCGGGAGCGTCCCTCTGGTTTGATGGGACCTATGCCGCACTGGTGTGTCTTGCGCTGATCTTACTCTGCGCAATGGCAATGCGGCGGCACATCCGGCTCCGGGCAGCCCTGCCGACGGTCATTCTACTGGCGGCGCTGGCCTTCGGGCTGGAAACGGCCCTGAGCTGGAATGTGGTGAACATCGAGCTGGTGGGGACCCGGGCTTCACCCGCTGTCATTATTACCCAGAGAGAAAAGGCCGTCGTCCTCTTCCGGGGCGGCAGCACCACCCGGCGGGCGGTGGAAAGCCAACTGGAAAAGCGGGGCGTGAGGACGGTGGAACTTCTGGTTGACCTGCGGATGCAGCCGGAAGAACCCTGCCGTATCGAGGTCCAAAAGCGTATCGAGGCTGCTGCTCTGGCCGAGAATACCACCCGCCGTGCTTCCTGCGGCGGGGTGGACTTGGAACTTTTCCGCACCCGGCAGGGCTGCATTCTGCGGATGCGTGTCGGCGGGCAGAGGCTCATCACCCTCAGCGGTACCGTCCGGCCTGCGAAGCCCATCCGGGCCGAGTGGCTGCTGGCCTCGATGGCAAGGCCGGAGAATATCCGGTACACCGACTGCCTGACCCTGAGCAGCAAATACCGCTGGATGGAGAGAGACGCAGAGCCTGTCTCGCGGCTGCGCCTCCGTCTCGAGGGGTGAGCGCTTTTCAAAGCGGGCAGAGTATGATAAAATAAAATAATCCTAATATAAAGGAGCCGATCATTTGGCAACGGAAACGAAACTCCGGCAGCTGGCCCAGGGAGGCTGTCCGGTCTACTATTTTTATTCCAGCGAGCGCTATCTTGTCCGGCAGGCCGTGGCCCGGGCGGCAAAGCTTCTGGCCGAGGGTGAGGATGAAGAGACGACCGTTCTGGACGGTGCTGCGCCTGAAATCGAGCAGCTCATCATGGCGGCAGGCACCATCTCCTTCTTCGGGACGCGGCGCGTGGTGCTTCTGCCCGAGGTGGACCCCGCCGCCTACAGCGACAAAGACCTCGACGAGCTGTGCGCCACGCTGGCCAGCCTCGAGAATGCCGTGGTGGTGCTGGGCAGCGTGTTCGAGATGGAGCGCAATAAGCTCAAGCTGGGCAAGCGGGCGCAGAAGCTCATCGCCCAGTGTACTAAGGTCGGCTTTGCCGAAGAGCTGGCCAAGCCCAAGCCCTACGAGCTGAAGGTCATGATGATGGACCGTGCCAAGGCGCAGGACACCACCCTCTCCGAGGGTACGGCGGCGGCCCTGCTGGAACGCTGCGGCGAAGACCCGTTCCTTCTCGAGAACGAGGTGGACAAGCTCTGTGCTCTCTCCGGCTACCAGACCGTGACCACGGCCATGGTGGCCGAGATGGGTACTGTGAGCCTCGAGGCCGACGTCTTCGAGATGATACGGATGATCACGGCGAAAAACGCCACCGGCGCCTGCAAAAAGCTGCAAACGCTTCTCCGCCTGCAGCAGGAGCCCATCCCCATCACGGCGGCCATGATCGGCAGCTATGTGGACCTCTATCGGGTCAAACTGGGCGCAGCCAAGCGGAAGAGCTACAGCACCGTGTTCAAGGATTTCGGCTACAAGGGCAGCGACTACCGGCTCAAGCGTTCTGCCGAGACAGCCAGCCACTACACGCTGCCCCAGCTGGAAGCCTGTATGCAGATCTTGCTTGAGCTGGACAAGAGCCTGAAAAGCCAGCCCGTGAGTGCGCAGACTCTGCTGGAAACGGCGCTCTGCCGTCTGGCGATGGCGGGAGGAAGAAGATGAGTGAGAAACTGGAACTGCTGCACACCGACCGTGTGCTCATCGTGGAGGGCAAATACGATGCGGCCCGTCTCTCCCACCTGACCGACGCCATGATCCTGCTGACGGACGGCTTCGGCATTTATAAGGATAAGAAGCGTCAGCAGCTCTTCAAACAGCTGGCCCACAAAAACGGCCTTATCCTCCTGACGGACTCCGACGCGGCGGGCTTCCGCATCCGCACCTACATCACAAATCTGGTGGGGGAGAAGAACGTGGTGCAAGCCTACGTTCCGGCCATCCACGGCAAGGAAAAGCGGAAGGCTCAGCCCGGCAAAGAGGGGCTTCTGGGGGTCGAGGGCGTGGACGATGCCCTCGTTTTGCAGGCGCTCCGGGACGCTCTGGGCGAAGAAGCTGGCATTGCCCCTGCAAAGCCGGAGGGGCGGCAAATTACTTATACCGACCTCTATGAGTGGGGGCTTTCGGGTACGGCGGGCTCGGCTGAGCGGAAAACAAAGCTGCTCTGCGCTCTCGGCCTGCCGCCCCGGCTCTCGAAAAAAGAGCTGGTGGAAGCCCTCAACCGCCTTTACAGCTACGAGCAGCTGGACGAAATGCAGTCGGAACTGCTCAAAACATGAAAATACAGCAAACTCTCCCAAGAAAAACATGAAAAAGATTCAAGCGATACTTCTGGGAGATCTGCCGTAAGCTGTGATATAATCAATATACTGTGCGCCCGTCGTGGACGAAACGACGGGCGCAGATCTTTGCAAGGTGCAATAAAGGAGACAATCAATGGAACGCGAAAAACTCAAATCGAGACTCGGGTTCATCCTCCTTTCCGCTGGCTGCGCGATCGGCATCGGAAATGTGTGGAAGTTCCCCTACATGGCAGGTCAGGGCGGCGGCGGTGCTTTTGTGCTGTTCTACCTGCTGTTCCTCGTCATTCTGGGTCTGCCCATCATGACCATGGAGTTCGCCGTGGGCCGTGCCAGCCACAAGAGCCCGGTGCGCGCCTATCAGGCCCTCGAAAAGCCCGGCCAGAAGTGGCACATCCACGGCTACTTCACCCTCATCGGCTGCTACCTGCTGATGATGTTCTACACCACGGTGGCCGGCTGGATGCTCCACTACTTCTACATGACCGCTGCCGGTAAGCTGGTGGGCCTTGACGCCGACCAGGTGGCCGGTAAGTTTACCGAGATGCTGGCAAGCCCGCTGACCATGGGCTTCTGGATGGTGGTCGTTGTGGCCATCGGCATCTTCGTCTGCGCCCGCGGTTTGCAGAACGGCCTCGAGAAAGTCACGAAAGTCATGATGATCGCCCTGCTGGTCATCATGGTGGTGCTGGCAGTCAACAGCATGTTCATGCCCGGCGCAAAGGAGGGCCTGACCTTCTTCCTCGTACCCGACTTTGAGCGGATGAAGGAAGTGGGCATCGTCAATACGCTGGTGGGGGCAATGAATCAGGCGTTCTTCACCCTGAGCCTCGGCATCGGTGCAATGGCCATCTTCGGCAGCTACATCGGCAAAGAGCACGCCCTGCTGGGCGAGAGCGTCCGCGTCGTGGTGCTGGATACCTTCGTCGCCATCACCGCCGGCCTCATCATCTTCCCGGCCTGCTTCACTTACGGTGTGGACCAGACCAGCGGCCCCAGCCTCATCTTCATCACCCTGCCCAACATCTTCGCCAATATGGCGATGGGCCGTCTGTGGGGCAGCCTGTTCTTCCTGTTCATGGCCTTTGCGGCGCTTTCCACCGTGCTGGCCGTCTTCGAGAACATCATCTGCTGCGGCATGGAGCTGACCGGCTGGAACCGTCAGAAGTCCAGCCTCGTCAACTTCTTCCTCATCATCGCCCTCTCTCTGCCCTGTGTGCTGGGCTACAACGTCTGGGCCTGGGACGGCTTTTCCATCTTCGGCGGTGCGGTGCTGGATGTGGAGGATTTTCTCGTCAGCAACCTCTTCCTGCCGCTGGGCTCCCTCGTCTACCTGCTCTTCTGCGTCACCCGCTACGGCTGGGGCTGGGACAACTACAAGAAGGAAGTCAACACCGGCAAAGGCCTCAAGATGCACGACTGGATGCGCGGCTATCTGACCTATGGCCTGCCCCTCATCGTCCTGTTCATCTTCGTGTTCGGCCTGTACGATAAGTTCATCGCCTGATAAAACAAAAATACGGGATGCTGCATTTTGCAGCATCCCGTATTTTTTATCGCTTTATTTCACATACCGGCCTTCGCAGATATTCTTGCAGCAGGCGCTGATGGGGAACCAGCAGCAGTCGCGGCAGATGTCGGCGAGGATCTCCGGCGTGGCCTTGGCGTCGATCTCGCGGATGAGGTCCTGGTAGACGTAATCCTTTTCCTCGAGACCGAAGTATTCCACGGTCTTTGCATCGTAGCGCTTGACCTTTTCCTGCGTGTCGCAGAGGTCAGTCCCCAGCTTGTTGGGACAGCAGGAGCAGAGGGTGTCAGTGGAGAAGGTGAGGCGGATGGTGGTGCCGGGAACATCCCGCAGCTGATGCACCACATCGGTCATGTGGGCCACGAAATCGTTGTCATAGCCTTTGCCGGAATAGCCCTGTGTGCAGAGCAGATGATGGGGACGAAGTACGATGCTCATGCTTTCAGCCCCGGAATGCGCTTCCGCAGATTCAGGCCGATGGCGCAGGCCAGAACTGCCTTGATGATGGCAGTGGGGATGAAGGGCAGGACGCAGGCGGTGATACCCACGGCGATGGTGCTGTGGGCGACGACCACGAACATTGCAACGCCCACCACATAGTTGACTACCGTGCCGACGATGACAGCGGTGACGAAAGCACCCTTGAAGGCGTCACGGTGCTCCACGCCGAGGCCGATGATGTAGGCCATCAGGGGGAAAGAGATGAGGAAGCCGCCGGTGGGGCCGACGAACTTATCGAAACCGCCGGAGAAGTTTGCCAGCACCGGCACGCCCACAGCGCCCAGTGCCAGGTACACCAGCGAAGCGATGGCGGAAAGCTTGGAACCCAGCACCACAGCAGCCAGCGTGATGGCGAAGGTCTGCATGGTCATGGGGACGCCCAGAGGCATCGGGATAGAGATCTGGGCCATGACGGCGATAACGGCGGCGAACAGACCTGCATAGCAGATGTCCCGCACAGAGAACTTGGACTTGGTGGCCGCAGCGGCCTGGGTGTTCTGACTCATAAGAATTGTTCCTCCTATACGTTCTGGCCCAAAGCGGCCATACTCCCAGTATGGCAGACTGCAAACGCTGCGTCAACTTTGAATTAGCGAAAAGGTTTACAATTCGAAACGAAAAACAAAACAGAAAAATACACAAAAGATGTCGCTTTTGGTTGTGAAATGTGCTATACTAAATCTTAGCTATAAGAAGCACACCAGTGATATAGAGAGAGGAGAACATCATGCAGCATGAAACCGTGATCGTGCTGGACTTTGGCGGCCAGTACAATCAGCTCATCGCGCGCCGCGTCCGCGAGAATAATGTCTACTGTGAGATCTATTCCTATAAGACGGACCTGTCCGTCATCAAGGCGAAGAACCCCAAGGGCATCATCTTCACCGGCGGCCCCAACAGCGTCTATCTGGAGGATTCGCCCACCATCGACCCCGAGATCTTCAGCTGGGGTGTGCCTGTGCTGGGCATCTGCTACGGCAGCCAGCTCATGATGCACCTGCTGGGCGGCCGCGTCTGCCGCGCACCCGAGCGCGAGTACGGCAAGACCGAGGTCTTCGTGGACAACAGCAGCAAGATGTTCACCGATGTGCAGCCCTCCACCGTCTGCTGGATGAGCCACAACGACTATATCGAGCAGGCTGCGCCCGGTTTCAAGATCACTGCCCACACCGTCAACTGCCCGGTGGCCGCAGCTGAGAACGAGGAAAAGGGGCTGTACGCCGTCCAGTTCCACCCCGAGGTCCTCCACACCGCTGAGGGCAAGAAGATGCTGCACAACTTCGTGTACAACGTCTGCGGCTGCACCGGCGACTGGAAGATGGACTCCTTCGTGGAGAACAACGTCGAGGCCCTGAAAAAGCGCATCGGCAGCGGCAAGGTGCTCTGCGCCCTGTCCGGCGGCGTCGATTCCTCCGTGCTGGCTGCCATGCTGGCCAAGGCCATCGGCAAGCAGCTGACCTGCGTCTTTGTTGACCACGGCCTGCTGCGCAAGAACGAGAAGGAAGAGGTCTGCTCTGTCTTCGGCCCCGGCAACGCCAACGGCTTTGACATCAATTTCATCTGCGTGGACGCCCGTGACCGCTACTTTGCAAAGCTGGCCGGTGTCACCGAGCCGGAGCGCAAGCGCAAGATCATCGGCGAGGAGTTCATCCGCGTCTTTGAGGAACAGGCGAAGCAGATCGGTAAGGTCGATTTCCTCGCACAGGGTACCATTTACCCCGATGTCGTCGAGAGCGGTCTGGGCGGTGAGTCTACCGTCATCAAGAGCCACCACAATGTCGGCGGCCTGCCTGATACCGTGGACTTCAAGGAGCTGGTCGAGCCTCTGCGCAACCTGTTCAAGGACGAAGTCCGTCAGGCTGGCCGTGAGCTGGGTCTGCCCGAGTATCTGGTCAGCCGCCAGCCTTTCCCCGGCCCCGGTCTGGGCATCCGCATCATCGGCGAAGTGACCCCCGAGAAGGTCGCGATCGTGCAGGACGCCGACGCCATCTGGCGTGAGGAGATCGCCAAGGCGGGCCTTGATAAGGAGATCAGCCAGTATTACGCCGCTCTGACCAATATGCACAGCGTCGGCGTCATGGGCGACGAGCGAACCTACGACTACGCTGTGGCCCTGCGCGCTGTCACCACCACTGACTTCATGACCGCCGAGAGCTACAATATGCCCTGGGACGTGCTGGGTACTGTCACCAGCCGCATCGTCAATGAGGTCAAGCACGTCAACCGCGTGTTCTACGACTGCACCGGTAAGCCGCCGGCCACGATCGAGCTCGAGTAAACAAAAATGCTTAGCAAACCAAGCGTTTATGCGGGTTTGCAGCATTTTTTAAAAGTCTTTTGATAACAAATTGATAACAGTTGTATAAGTGCCATTATTCTTGCAATCCAGTGGTTTAAAGGTTAGAGAATGATTGACGGGCGGTTGTGCAGCAAATAAATCCATATTATAAAGCCCTTAGCTGTGGGTATGAAACTCATGGCTAAGGGCTTTTTGTCGTTATTTTTTGGAGGTGGTTCTCTTTTTCTTTGGTGCAGGAAGTTCATCGTACATAGACAGAAACAGGTTGCAAAGAAATTCTCTACTGTCAACACCATCGACTAAAAGCATTTCCTTTGCTCCCTCATAGGGTAATTCGTAAGTTGCTGTTGGCATAAGGGAAATGGCAGAGGATACAGGTTTTACAAGTAAGCGGTCATCGTAAATACCGCCAACGATTTTGTCACGGTAGTAGAGAATGTACTCGCCCATCATTGCCCGATAGGAGATGCTGTCCAAATCGGATAGCTGTTCTAATACAAAGGTTAAATAATCTTTACTTGACGCCATAGTACACCTGCTTTCAATCATCGGTTTTGAGTTTGTCTTTGAAGGCTTCAACCATAGCGGCACTAAGTTCCTGCGAAGGAACTTTCGCCCAAATTTGCGTGGTATCAAATTCCGGGTAATGGTAACGCCACTCATCGTATTTGTCTTTACTGATTTCTTCAGAAGATAGCTTATCCGCTTGTTCTTTCCAAGCGTGCAGCATTTTCAGCAGCTCATAGGCTTCTTTGCCTTTGCTCTTGTCTACCTTTAAGCAGACCTCTCCGTCTGCTTCGCTGACGGTCAGACCGTAAATATCTTCAAGGGTAAACAGAGTGTGCATCAATCCGATATAGTTGTCAATGTCGGGAACATCAAGAGCCTGCGGGGAAACATCAAGCACCTGTGCCAGCGCAGCGGTAAGCTCTGATTTCGGTTTGCGTGTGCCCGTTTCGTACTGTGCCAGACGCACATCTGCGCTCCGTTCGGGAAAGCCGACAATCGTACCAAGATATTTCTGCGTCATCCCACGCAGAATGCGGAAAAAATGTATTCTCTCCCCAATCGCCATAACGTGTCCACTCCTTGTATGTATTTTACAATGAGTATAGCAGATATGTTTAGGAGAAGTCAAGGTGATACAAAACAAAAAAGTTTAATATTTTCCGAAAAGCCACTTGACAAAAACAAATATGCTTAGTATAGTAAGCTAAAATTAAACAAATAAGTTTAATGAAAACAAAACGACCGTCCGAACAGTATAAACCGCAAAGACCTTGCCAGACAGCAAGCGAGCGCCTGACATATTACGATATATCGGGACAGCACAGTGCCGAACAGGGAATACCTGCTGGAACTTCATTCGGATAGAACGGCGAGAAGGAGCAGCTTGCTGCCGTGATGGAGAGGCACGGCATCGAGTGGGAACAGAAAGGCACCCACGAAGAGCACTTGTCTGTGCTGGACCTCAAAAAGCGGGAGCGCAGTAAAGAGGTGGCGGCTCTGGAAGCTGCCAAGCAGGAGTGCCAGACCGACCTGACCGAGATACAGGAGCAGCTGGAAACGGTACAGACAGCCGTAGACGCTGCCGAGCAGCGGATGCAGAAAGTGGAGCAGACTTACCAGAAGCAGAGCCAGAAGCTGAACAAACTGACTCCCATCATGGAGGGGCTGGAAAACCTGTCAGCGCAGTACTCTCAGCGGCCGGAGGAATGGGTGCCGGAAGCAGCCACGTTTGAGACCGCCAAGAGTTACCGGGAGAAAAAGGCCATACCGCTGATCCAGAAGCTGGTGAAGGTACTCTTTGCCCTCCATCGGAAGTACCGGGAGGTCAAGGACGAGCGGGATAAGTATCCGCACTTCTATCAGGACGAGAAGAAGGCCACCCATCATCTAAGCCAGCGACTGAAAGAGGTAGAGGCTGAAAACTCTCAATTCTATGCGATGAAACGTGATTTCGGGCGAGTGTGGAACTATTTCGGTGCCGAGAAGATGCAGCAGGTCATTGGGCTTATGAGGGAGCAGGAGCAGACCACAGATAGAAGCCAAAAGAAGAACAGGCAGAACAGCGTAGAGCTGTAAGCATAGCAGACCCCCGTCAGCGAATGTTGGCGGGGGTCTGTACATATAAGTGATAATTCGACTCTGAAAAAGCAATAGAAATTTTTATCGGCTTGCAATCACGGAAAAGCTGTGGTACGCTTTACTAGGATAGTATAAAGGAAAAGTATATCCTTTTCAGAAAAAACACCATGATGTACCAATAGTGGTACATTTACTATGTTAAAATGAAAGAAAACAATGCGGAAATCCGCACTTGATGGAGGAAATAAAAATGGTAGACACCAAAAAAGAGCAGGAACGCGAAGAACTGCACCGTGCAATCTGGGCGATTGCGGATGATCTGCGCGGCGCAGTGGACGGCTGGGATTTCAAGAGCTACGTTCTCGGTACGATGTTCTACCGTTATATTTCGGAGAACATTGCCAGTTATATCAATCAGGGCGAAATCGATGCAGGCAACCCGGACTTCCGCTATGAGGATATGCCTGATGCAGAGGCAGAGCAGGCACGAGAAGGGCTGGTGCAGGAAAAAGGGTTCTTCATCCTGCCCAGTGAGTTGTTCTGCAATGTGCGGGCAAAAGCAGCCAGCGATGAAAACCTCAACGAAACGCTGGAAACGGTCTTCCGGCACATCGAGGAATCCGCAAAAGGCAGCTCTTCCGAGGGGCAGTTTGCAGGACTGTTCGATGATTACGATGTCAACAGCAATAAGCTGGGTGCGACTGTTGCCAAGCGCAATGAGAAGCTCGTGAAACTGCTGAACGGCGTGGCAGATATGAACCTTGGAGATGTGAAAGAGCATGACATTGATGCTTTTGGCGATGCCTACGAATACCTGATGACCATGTACGCCAGCAATGCGGGCAAGTCCGGCGGCGAGTTTTTTACGCCTGCTGATGTGTCGGAGCTGCTGACCCGGCTGGGTACCGTAGGCAAGAAGGAAATCAACAAGGTCTATGACCCGGCCTGCGGCTCTGGCTCGCTGCTGCTGAAGGCAGAAAAGGTGCTGGGACGGGACGCTGTGCGCAACGGCTTCTTCGGGCAGGAAATCAACATCACAACGTATAACCTGTGCCGCATCAATATGTTCCTGCACGACATTGAGTTTGACAAATTCGACATTGCCTGTGAGGATACGCTGACAAATCCGCAGCACTGGGATGATGAACCCTTTGAGCTGATCGTATCGAATCCGCCGTACTCCATCAAGTGGGCCGGTGACGAGAATCCGCTGCTCATCAATGACCCGCGTTTTGCTCCGGCTGGTGTGCTGGCTCCGAAGAGCAAGGCAGACTTGGCCTTTATCATGCACTCGCTGGCATGGCTGGCTTCCAACGGTACAGCTGCAATCGTCTGTTTCCCCGGCATCATGTACCGTGGCGGCGCAGAGCAGAAGATCCGCAAATATCTGGTGGACAATAACTTCATTGACTGCATCATTCAGCTGCCGAGCAACCTGTTCTTTGGTACCAGTATTGCCACCTGCATCATGGTGCTGAAAAAGGGAAAAACGGATAATAAGGTGCTGTTCATTGATGCTTCTTCCGAGTGCGTCAAGGTGACGAACAACAACAAACTCACCCCGGAGAACATTAACAAAATAGTGGACACCTTTGCACAGCGGGCAGAAGAAGCACACTTCTCCCATCTGGCAGAGTATTCCGAGGTGCAGGAAAATGACTATAACCTGTCGGTTTCCACTTATGTGGAGGCTAAGGACACCCGTGAGAAGATCGACATTGTGAAGCTGAACGCTGAAATTGCGCAAATCGTAGCACGAGAAAACGAACTGCGGGCCGCCATTGACCAGATCGTGGCAGAAATCGAGGGCTGAAATGGAAAACGAAAAGAAAGTTTCTGCATTGGTACGTTCTTCTGCGGCGGAATACCTGACCTTTGTTGCCTCTACGGGCGAGGACAAGGACAGCATTGAGATGCGCTATGAGGATGAAAACATCTGGCTGACGCAAAAGATGATGGCGACCCTTTACGATGTGGGGCTTCCGACCATCAATGAGCATATCAAAAAGATTTATGCTGACCATGAGCAGGACGAAGCGGCAACGATTCGGAAATTCCGAATAGTTCAAAATGAGGGTGGCCGACAGGTTACTCGCAGCGTGAACCACTATAATCTGCAAATGATTATTGCGGTCGGCTTCAAGGTGAACAACCAGCGGGCGGTGCGGTTCCGTGTCTGGGCAAATCAGATCGTGGAGCAGTACACCATCAAGGGATGGGCAATGGACGAGGAACGCCTGAAAAACGGCGGCACAGTCCTGACCAAGAAATACTTTGAAGAGCAGTTGGAGCGCATCCGGGAAATTCGCATTTCGGAGCGCAACTTCTACCAGAAACTCACTGACATTTACGCTACTTCGCTGGATTATGACCGCAATGCGCTGACCACAAAAGAGTTCTTTGCGAAGGTACAGAACAAGATACACTATGCCGTGCATAGCCATACGGCGGCAGAGCTGATCTATGAACGTGCCGATGCCGAAAAGCCGCACATGGGGCTTCACACATGGAAGGATGCTCCCAACGGCAAAATTAAAAAGAGCGATGTTTCGGTGGCGAAAAACTATCTGACCGAAGATGAAATGAAGTCCATGGAGCTGATCGTTTCGGCATACCTTGACCTTGCCGAGAACCGTGCCCGCCGTCATATCCCCATGACCATGGAAGACTGGGCCAAGCGACTGGACATCTATTTGCAGGCAGATGACCTGGAAGTGCTGAAGGATGCGGGCAAAATCTCGGCACAGCTTGCAAAGATGCACGCCGAAACGGAGTTTGAAAAGTACCGTGTGGTGCAGGATCGGCTGTACCAGAGCGATTTTGACAGGTATTTGGAGGAAAACTTGGAGTAAAGATGAGCCTTGAGATTTGGAGCTTCCTGGTAGATGTAAGTTCACTGATTGTAACAACTGTATTGACTATTAAAATTTATAGGTTAGAGCGTTCACATGAAAAAGAACGTGAACAAATGGAAGTGGAGGCGCGGAAAAAAGCTGTTGTTGAAACGGCAAGAGTTTTTCTGATTGATAACGAAGATGAAATAGAATACTTGCCGTTGTCAGTGATTGCAAAGAGCCTGAATCTCAAAAGAAAGCATCATAGAGCGATAACGACCAAGTTTTTAAGATGTAGTGAGGAAGTCCAAAAGGAAATTCTGAAGCAAGCCAATTTTCAGCTAATAGAGGTTTCTAAAGAACAGGTGAGTGCTGCATTAAAACGACTAAAAGATGATATTAAGGCGTGCGGTTTTGGACAAGATACTTTATATGATGGGGCTAAATACTTTCATCGAGCGATGGAGCGTTATTCGGATGAAAAAATTGAAACCGTAAATCCGTACATATTTGAGGACATAAGGCGAACACACTTTTATCAAGGTGATTCACTCCGATTATTAAAAGACACGAGCTATAACGGAACGCTATACGGATATATATATGATTACCTTCACTCCGCAGATTTGGGAAAATCCAAATGTCTACTGCAACCACCAATTGATATGGTTTGGTTGCAATGTGATTTAGCTGAATGCTCGGAAGAAATAATGACATTCTGGACGATGCGAATCGTTATTGACTGTTGCCGGGTATTTGCTAAATCAGAAGAAGATTTTATTTTCGATGAAGATCTGATTGAAACACAGGAAGATATGTACTATTATGCGGTGATGGCACTGTACAGTACCTATATTGCAAAGAAAGAAGAGGGTGCGGATGAGTAAGCTAGATGAACTGATTCGGGAGCTTTGCCCGGATGGTGTGGAATACAAGAAACTGGGAGAAATCGCAACAGTTTTGAGAGGTGCATCACCGCGGCCAATAAAAAAGTATATTACAAATGATTCTGATGGGGTGAATTGGATAAAAATAGGTGATGTTCCTGTCGGAAGTAAGTATATAACACAGTCCGAAGAAAAAATCACAAAAGAAGGTGCAGAAAAGTCAAGATATGTTCAGAAAGGGGATTTTATATTATCCAATTCTATGAGCTTTGGTAGACCTTATATTTTGGCGATTGATGGCTGTATACACGATGGTTGGCTTTCAATATCGAATTTTAAGGATGTTTTCCTTTCGGATTACTTATATTATCTCTTGAGTTCATCTGCGATACAGCAGGAAATGAAAAAACGAGCATCCTTTGGAGGCGCTGTCCAAAATCTAAATGCAGATATTGTAAAAGCACTTGTTCTTCCTGTTCCACCGATTGAAGTTCAGAGTGAAATTGTCCGTATGTTGGATAGCTATACTGAAAGTGTTGTAGAATTGCAGAGGCAACTTACAGCAGAACTTACAGCCAGAAAAACGCAGTATAGCTATTATAGAGACAAGCTTCTGACTTTTGATGTGAGGGCACAGAAGAAGAAAATTGGCGAACTTACAAGAGTTTTTTCGGCCGCAAGAGTGCATAAAAATGAATGGACGACAGAGGGCGTTCCGTTTTATAGGTCGAGTGATGTTATTTCTAAATTCAATGGTGTGGAAAACTCAAGAGGAAAAGCATATATCTCTTTTGATCTTTATAAAAAACTCTCCGAGAAATCTGGAAAGATAATGAAAGATGATATATTGATAACGGGTGGAGGAAGTATTGGAATTCCCTACATTGTTCCTACCAATGACCCGATATATGTAAAAGACGCCGACCTGCTTTGTATTTAGAAATCCGACAAATTTAACAGTCGATTTTTATACCACTATTTTTTATCTACAGAATTCAGAAAGTATTTAAAAAATATAACACATAATGCGACAATTGCGCATTATACGATTTCACAAATTGAAGATACTCTTGTACCGTTGCCATCCATCGAAATCCAAAACCGCATTGTAAATGTGCTGGATAACTTTGAAAAAATCTGCTCTGACCTGAACATTGGTTTGCCTGCTGAAATTGAAGCTCGACAGAGGCAGTACGAATATTACCGTGATAAGCTCTTGACATTTGCAGAAACTGGTAACACAATTTTGAGCAGAGCAGAGCAGAGCAGAGCAGAGCAGAGCAGAGCAGAGCAGAGCAGAGCAGAGCAGAGCAGAGCAGAGCAGAGCAGAGCAGAGCAGAGCAGAGCACTGATTAAGCTCTTGCAGTATGTGTTTGGCTATGTAAGAATCTCTTTAGGTGATATTGGCTCTATCTGTATGTGTAAGCGTATTTTGAAGAGCCAGACAAATACGGTGAGCGGTGTTCCGTTCTATAAAATTGGAACTTTTGGAAAAGAAGCAGATGCCTATATTTCGCAGGAAACATTTAACGAATATCGGTCGAAGTATAATTTTCCGAAAAAAGGCGATGTGCTGATTTCTGCGGCGGGAACGATTGGCAGAACAGTTGTTTATGATGGGAAGCCTGCATACTTCCAAGATTCTAACATCGTTTGGATTGATAACGATGAAAGTATTGTTTTGAATAGCTATCTTCGCTACTGCTATGAACTGAAACCGTGGAAAGCGTCTGAGGGTGGAACAATTCCGAGATTGTACAATGACAATATTGCAAAGGCTGTGATTGCAGTACCGTCTATTGAGGAACAGAAGCGCGTTGTTTCTATCCTTGACCGTTTTGATGCTATTTGCAATGATTTGACCAGTGGCCTGCCCGCAGAGATTGAAGTAAGACAAAAGCAGTATGAATATTACCGAGATAAATTGTTGACGTTTAAGGAGGTGGCTACAACGTGAGTGTAGCAAAAAAGGCTGGTGTAATTTATATCCTGACAAATCCCTCTTTCCCGGATTATGTAAAAATTGGCTATGCGACCAATATCGAGAATCGACTGAAACAGTTAAATCGAAGCGAGTGCATCCCATTTGCGTTTCGGGTATATGCTACTTACGATGTTTCAACTCCGCTACAAGATAAAGAACTGCATAGCCTGATTGACCGTTTGAATCCTGATTTGCGCGCTATTGATACGTTTGATGGCAAGACAAGAACAAAAGAGTTTTATGCAATGACAAAAGAGGATGCTTATGCGCTTTTGGAGAGCATTGCAAAATTAAGCGGCACAATGGACAAACTGCAGCGCCTTACCCCGGAAGGCCATGAGATTGCAGACGAAGAAGTTGCGGCTGAAATTCAGGAAGAAGCAAAAGAACGCAAAGCCCCGTTCTCATTTATTAAATGCGGTATTCCGATGGGGGCAGAGGTCGTGCTGCAAAATCATCCTGAGGTTGTAGCCGTAGTAAAAGATGATAGGCAAATTGAGTATCAGGGTAAAGCCTATTCACTTTCTGCGTTGGCTCAAAAAATCATGCAGACGACTTATCCGCTACAAGGGCCGGTGCATTGGCTTTATCAGGGAAGAAAACTGCGAGATATTCGAGTGGAACGAGAAGAAGCAGGTTTGTATGAGTAAAAGGCGGGTGTGAAAATGTCCTTTTTCAATATCGTCGCAGCTACCAATGAAGATACTGTTGTTGCTACCTATGAACCCTCCAAGGTGCGCTCTGACAGCTACCAGAGCGAGGCAGAGCTGGAAAAAGAATTTATCCGGCTGCTGTGTGAGCAGGGCTACACCTATCTGCCGCTGCATACCGAGGATGAACTGATTGCCAACCTCCGCAGTCAGTTGGAAGAGCTGAACCACTACCAGTTTTCCGATACGGAGTGGCGGCAGTGTTTCAGTGATGTAATTGCCAACCCCAACGAGCATATTCCCGAAAAGACCCGGAAGATTCAGGAAGATAATGTGCAGGTGCTGCACCGGGATGATGGCAGTTCCAAAAATATCACGCTGATCGACAAGAAGAACATCCACAACAACCGCCTGCAGGTCATCAACCAGTATGAGGTAAAACAAGCAGATGGCGCACGGCATGATAACCGCTATGATGTGACGATTCTGGTCAACGGCTTTCCGCTGGTTCATGTGGAACTGAAGCGGCGCGGGGTGGCCATCCGGGAGGCATTTAACCAAATCAACCGCTACCAGCGGGATTCGTTCTGGGCGGGCTGCGGCTTGTATGAGTATGTGCAGATTTTTGTGATCTCCAACGGCACAAATACCAAGTACTACTCCAACAGCACCCGCTACAATGCCATCAAGGACGCCAAACACGGCAAGACGAAAAAGGAAAAGACCAGCAATAGCTTTGAATTTACCTCCTACTGGGCTGATGCGAACAACCGCGTGCTGACGGATCTGATCGACTTTACCCGGACATTCTTTGCAAAGCACACGATCCTGAGCGTGCTGACCCGGTATTCATCTTTACCTCAGAAAAGATGCTGATGGTGATGCGCCCATATCAGATCACGGCAACCGAGAGGATATTGAACCGCATCGAGATCGCCAACAACTACAAAAAGTATGGCAGCATCGAGGGCGGCGGCTACATCTGGCACACCACTGGCTCCGGCAAGACGCTGACCTCCTTCAAAACGGCACGGCTGGCATCGCAGCTGCCCTATATCGACAAGGTGCTGTTTGTGGTAGACCGCAAGGATTTGGACTACCAGACTATGAAAGAGTATGACCGCTTCGAGAAGGGAGCGGCAAACTCCAACACCAGCACCACGATTCTGAAACGCCAGTTGGAAAACCCGGAAGCACATATCATCATTACCACGATCCAGAAGATGGCGACCTTCATCAAGAAGAATCCGGGGCATGAGGTCTACCAGAAGCACGTTGTGATCATCTTTGACGAGTGCCACCGCAGCCAGTTCGGTGATATGCACAAGGCCATTGTTCACAATTTCAAAAAATACCACCTGTTTGGCTTCACAGGCACCCCGATTTTTGCGGCCAATGCAGGAACTTCTACTGACCCACGTTATTTTACCACGGCACAGACCTTTGGCGACCAGCTGCATACTTATACCATTGTGGATGCCATCAACGACAAGAATGTGCTGCCGTTCCGTGTGGACTACATCAAGACGATGGACGCAGAGCCGGACATGGACGATAAACAGGTTTGGGATATCGACCGGGAAAAAGCGTTCATGGCACCCCAGCGCATCTCGCTGGTGACCAAGTATATCCTTGACCACTTTGACCAGAAAACTTACCGTGGCGATAAGTCCTACGAGTTCAATCTGCTGACCAACGTGGCAGAAGTGGCCTCTGCCCAGCGTGGTGCAGTGGAGGAAATCAAGCAAAAACAGCGCGTCAGCGGTTTTAATTCGATTTTCTGCGTGGCATCTGTGCCGATGGCAAAGCTGTATTATCAGGAGTTCAAAAAACAGATGGCGGCAGACCCGACCAAGCAGCTGCGCATTGCTACCATTTACAGCTATGGAGCCAATGAAGCGGAAACGGATGGCATTCTGGACGAGGAAAACCCGGAAGATACCTCCAACCTCGACCAGAGCAGCCGGGATTTTCTGGATGCCGCCATTCAGGACTACAACGAGATGTTCCATACAAACTACTCCACTGATGGTGAGCGGTTCCAGAACTACTACAAGGATGTATCACTCCGCATGAAGAACAAGGAACTTGACCTGCTGATCGTGGTCAATATGTTCCTGACGGGCTTCGATGCCACGACCCTGAATACCCTTTGGGTGGACAAGAACTTGAAGATGCACGGTCTGATTCAGGCGTTCAGCCGGACGAACCGTATCTTGAACAGCATCAAGACCTTTGGCAATATCGTCTGCTTCCGCAACCTGCAAAAGCGGGTGGATGCGGCTATTTCGCTGTTTGGAGATAAAAATGCAGGCGGCATTGTCCTGCTGCGCAAATATGCGGACTATTACCATGGCTATACGGATGAGCAGGGGAAATACCATCAGGGCTACGCAGACATGATCGATGACCTGACACAAACTTTCCCGCTGACAGATCCGCAAATTGTAGGAGAGCAGAACCAGAAAGATTTTATCGTGCTGTTTGGCGCATTGCTGCGGATGCGGAACCTGCTGTCCTCCTTTGATGATTTCAAGGGCAACGAGCTGATCACGGAACGGGATCTACAGGACTACTTGGGACGCTATCAGGATTTGCGGGATGAATGGCGCAACAAAAAGCACGATGAAACCAAAGAGGACATCACCAATGATGTGGTGTTCGAGGTGGAGCTGATTCGGCAGGTGGAAATCAACATTGACTACATCCTGATGCTGGTCAAAAAGTACCATGACACTCATTGCGATGATAAAGAAGTGCTCATCACGATTCGCAAGGCGATTGATGCCAACCCGGAACTGCGCAGCAAAAAGCAGCTGATTGAAACGTTTATTGCAGGGGTCAACGATGTGGATGACGTGATGGCAGAGTGGAACACCTTTGTGTCCGAACAGCGAGAGAAAGAACTTGCAAAGATCATCCAAGAGGAAAAGCTGAAGGAGCCGGAGACACGCAAGTATCTGGCCAATGCGTTCCGTGATGGCGAAATCAAGACTGTTGGCACGGATATTGACAAGCTGATGCCACCTGTTTCTCGCTTTGGCGGCGGTGGCCGTGCGCAGAAAAAGCAAGGCGTGATTGATAAGTTGAAGAGCTTCTTTGATAAGTTCTTTGGGATTGGTGGAAGTTCATTTGAGGAGGGAAAACATGACTAAATGGTATAGAGGATAGTACTATAACGGTAACATCGATAATGGTGAGTAGAGAAAAATGGATATTTTTTCAACCAGAGAATTGGCAACGGCTTTTTGGGTCGGTGCGATTTTGATAGCTGTAGGAATGGCTATAGTTACCAATAAAAAGATAAGGCAGGGGTTTATAGGAGTTCTTAAATGCTTCTTCAACAGGAAACTAAGGAAATTATGGGAAATATATCTCTTGTACATCGGAATAATCACGTTGATGTTTTCAAGGTTTCCAATATGGAAAAATATATATTTAAAAGATATTATTCTTTGGACGCTTTTTTCTGGATTGACTATTTGTATGAATGCAGTCGCTGGCGAAGCTGACGAAAAGTATATATCTAAAGTCCTTAAAGACAATATCGGATTTACTGTAGTCACGGAATTTCTATTGAGCACTTTTACATTTAGTTTTTGGGTTGAATTGATAATAATTCCGATAACAACAGTTATTGTGTTGTTCGATACAGTTGCAGAACATAAAAGTGATGCAATAGCAGTACATAAGCTATTGCAGGATGTGATGGCCTTTGCTGGACTATGTGTGATACTTCAAACAGTGAGAGTGGGAATTCTGGAATATCGAGAACTTAATGTGATAAATACATTAGTGAGTTTCTTTATTCCAATTGTCTATTTACTTCTTGTCACACCGCTAGAGTATGCATTTGAACTATATTCGAAATACGAAATGCTATTTATACAGATGCATTTTAAAGAGCCAAGCGATAAGATGGTCCGGAGAAAAAGACATTTGAAAGTGATAAAGGTGTGTGGATTGTCTGTTAAAAGAATTATGCTGTTTCAAAAGCAGTGCATACCACGAATGTATATTTCGATGCCGGATGTAGAATTTGATTTGTTGATAAGTCATTTGGAAGACAGAAGTTAATAAAGCTAAAAGCTTGAAAACATATAAGGAATCGTTTATAATACTCACAGAGATTCCGCTGGTTGTGTGATACTATCCTGATACTAAAAAATCAGCAAGCCGCATCTAGCACGGCAATCTCATGGAAAAGTGAACATCCAAGGATAGGCTTGATAAACAAATTTGCTTAGTAAAGAAATAAACCTACCGAGCTCGCGTAATAAAAATCTGCCTTCCTGCTTTTTGAATCTATCGAAAATAGAACAGAACAACGTATAAAAACAGCCCCGCTTTCAAGATTTTTCGTTTGAAGGCGGGGCTGTTTTCGCGTCCAAAGTAACAGAAAAGTAACACCCGAGGCAGGATCAAACCAGTATCACGGTTCCTTTTCCCCTGGGAAAGCCAGAGCTTCCAGCCGGCCCGCGACTTATGAAATCCTCTTGACAAAGTGGGAATGGGCAGTATAATAAAAAGTGAACATTGTTCATATTGAGGGTGACTACATGAATACGATCGTGACCTCCAAGGAAGAGATCTTAAAAAACAGCCGTGAGCTTATCCGGGAAAAGGGCTGGGCGGCAGTCAGCATCCGTTCTGTCGCCTCGGCATGCGGGGTCTCGGTCGGCTCGATCTACAACTATTATGACTCCAAAGCTGAGCTTATCAGCGCCACGGTCGAGAGCGTCTGGTGCGAAATTTTCCACCGCCCGCAGGACGAGGCCGTATTTCAGGACGTGCAGACCTGTGTCAAATGGATGTACGAGCGCATGGCCTACGGCTATGAGCAGTATCCCGGATTCTTCATACTGCACTCTCTCGGCTTTATGCAGGAGGACAAGGCCGATGGCAAACGGCACATGCAGCGAATCTGGCACCATATCTTAAACGGTCTGTGTACGGTGCTGCAACAGGATGCCAAGATCCGTCCGGGCGCTTTTAATGAGCAATTCACCGTTGAAAAATTTGCCGATGTTCTGTTTTCGCTTATGCTGTCTGCTTTGCTGCGGCAGGACTATGATCCCGCCGCTGTGCTGGAGATCGTGCGCAGAACCTTATATTGACCGCATTTTCTTCCCACACTGCTGTGGGAATTTTATAACGTCCAAATTGAACACTGTTCACTCAAAGGGGATGCTCATAGGAAGGTTCATCGCAGTATCCTGCTGCGGCTCGCCTGCCTTGTGTGGAGCACTGCCGGCTTCAACATCCTGCGCTTTGGATGCAGCTATGCCAGGCAAGCCCCTGATGACCGTAAAAATTAAGACGACCCTGCAAAAATGCAGTGTTACAATCAATTTGATCTATCGACAAGGAGCAATCAACTATGCAAGCAATCGTAGAAACTGTTTTTGATGCGGTGTATCTGGTATCCGTCATCACCATCGGTATCCTGATGATCCGCGGCTGCAAGGGCAGCCACCAGTTCAAGCTGTTCGGTCTGATGGCTGTCGTTCTGGGTGCCGGCGACTCGTTCCATCTGATTCCCCGTGCTCTGGCTCTATGCACCACGGGTCTTGAAAACTTTACCGTTCCCCTGGGTCTGGGGAAGTGGATCACCTCTGTGACAATGACAGTCTTTTATGTGCTGCTGTACTATGTCTGGCGTGAGCGCTACCGGGTCAAGGGCAGCAATGGCCTGACTGCCGCCGTCTACGGTCTGGCTGCTGTGCGTGTTATCCTGTGCATGATGCCGCAGAACCAGTGGCTGAGCGACGGATCCCCGCTGTCCTGGGGCATTTACCGTAACATTCCTTTTGCACTGATGGGCCTGCTGATCATCGTGCTGTTCTACCGCAGCGCCAAGGAGCATAACGACTCGGCTTTCCGCTGGATATGGCTGACCATCGTGCTGAGCTTCGGTTTCTACATTCCCGTTGTTCTTTGGGCCAATGCCATCCCCATGATCGGGATGCTGATGATCCCCAAGACCTGCGCCTATGTGTGGACCGTTCTCATCGGCTATTCTGCTATGAAGAAGGAATGTAAGTGATCTGTACACCGTACCGATAAAAAGCAGGGTTATCATTTAAAAGAGAGCCGCATCCTGAACGTCCAAGAATAGGCTTGCCAACAAACCTTCAGCGCCCTGCCTTTTGGCAGAGCGCTTTTATATTGCAAAACTTCGTACGTTCTGTTATAATCAAATCAACAACTTGCGAGCAAACGAAAGGTTGTATAGAAAGAAGGCGGGACAGATGTATTTCCAATACGGCGAAGCGGAAACGGCGTATCTGAGCGCAAGAGACGAGCGGATGGCGGCGGTCATCGCACAGGCGGGACACATCGAGAGGGAAGTGGATACCGACCTCTTTTCGGCGGTGGTACACCACATCGTCGGCCAGCAGATCTCCACGAAAGCGCAGGCGACCATCTGGAAGCGGATGCGGGATGAGTTCGGCGTGGTGGATGCCGCTGCCGTCCTCGGAGCCGGGGTTGAGAAGCTGCAGAGCTTCGGCATGACCTTCCGAAAGGCTGAATACATTACGGACTTTGCCCGGAAAATCGAGAGCGGAGAATTTGACCTCGAGGGTATCCGGCAGAGGCCGGACGATGAGGCCATCCGGGAGCTGAGCGGCCTGAAAGGCGTCGGTGTCTGGACGGCAGAGATGATATTGCTCTTCTGTATGCAGCGGCCCGACGTGTTCAGCTACGATGACCTTGCCATCCAGCGTGGGCTGCGGATGGTGTACCACCACCGAAAAATCGACCGGAAACTGTTCGAAAAGTACCGCCGCCGGTTCAGTCCCTATTGCAGCGTGGCCAGCCTCTACCTCTGGGCGGCGGCAGGCGGCGTGGTGCCGGGCCTCAAGGACTACGCGCCGGCCCAAAAGCCGAAAAGGAAGGGGTGAACCGTCATGACCTATACAATGCATTACGATTCGCCGCTGGGAAAGATACTGCTGGCAGCAGACGAAGAAGGGATGACCGGAGTATGGTTCGAGACACAGAAGTATTTTGCGGCAAAGCTTCCTCCAGAGCATGAAGAGGGGACAATGCCGGTGCTGGGAGACGCCTGCCGCTGGCTGGACGTCTATTTTTCAGGCCGAGAGCCGGACTTTACTCCGAAACTCCATCTTATCGGTTCCGATTTCCGACAGGCGGTGTGGGCGCTGCTGCTGCAGATCCCCTATGGACAGACCACGACCTACGGCGCACTGGCAAAACAGCTGGCAGAGATAAACGGCGGAAAGCGCGTCTCCGCGCAGGCTGTGGGCGGCGCGGTGGGGCATAACCCTGTTTCCATCATCGTACCCTGCCATCGGGTGGTGGGCAGCGACGGCAGCCTGACCGGCTACGCGGGCGGCATCGACAAGAAGATGCGCTTGCTGACGCTGGAAAACGCGGAGGCGGCAAATCTTTACCGATAACAAAAAGCAGGCCATCCCGGCGGGATGACCTGCTTTTGCTATATGTATCGTTTACTTGTTCTGGATGTACTCGTCGATGGCCTTGGCGGCAGCCTTGCCTGCGCCCATGGCCTTGATGACGGTAGCGGCACCGGTGACGGCGTCACCGCCGGCGTACACGCCCTCGCGGCTGGTCTTGCCCTCGTCGCCCTCGGTGACGATGCAGCCGTGCTTGTTGGTCTCGAGGCCCGGCGTGGTGGAGCGGATGAGGGGGTTGGGGCTGGTACCCAGGCTCATGATGACGGTGTCCACGTCCATCGTGAACTCGCTGCCCTTCTTCTCGATGGGGCGGCGGCGGCCGGAAGCATCCGGCTCACCCAGCTCCATCTCGATGCAGGTGATGGCCTTGACGAAGCCGTTCTCATCGGGCAGAATCTCCACGGGGTTGCAGAGGGTCTTGAAGATAATGCCCTCTTCCTCGGCGTGCTCGACCTCTTCCTTACGGGCAGGCAGCTCAGCCATGCCGCGGCGGTAGACGATGTAGACCGTCTCAGCGCCCAGACGCAGGGCGCTGCGGGCAGCGTCCATTGCCACGTTGCCGCCGCCGACGACGGCGACCTTCCTGCCGGTGCGGATGGGGGTCTTGCTGGTGGGCAGGTAAGCCTTCATCAGGTTGGAGCGGGTGAGGAACTCGTTGGCGGAGTAGACGCCCTTCAGGCTCTCGCCCGGGATGCCCATGAAGCGGGGCAGGCCGGCACCGGAACCCACGAAGACGGCCTCATAACCGTACTCACCCATCAGCTCGTCGATGGTGAGCACCTTGCCGATGACCATGTTGCACTCGAAATCGACGCCCATCTTCTTGAGGCCGTCGATCTCCTGCTGGACGATGGCCTTGGGCAGACGGAACTCGGGGATGCCGTACATCAGCACGCCGCCTGCGACGTGCAGGGCCTCGTAGACCGTGACCTTATAGCCCAGCTTGGCGAGGTCGCCTGCGGCGGTCAGACCGGCAGGGCCTGCACCGATGATGGCGACCTTGTGGCCGTTGGACTCAGGCACGACGGGGGCAGTGTGGACATTCTCACGGTGCCAGTCGGCCACGAAGCGCTCCAGACGGCCAATGCCGACGGGCTCGTTCTTGATGCCGCGGGTACACTTGCCCTCGCACTGGCTCTCCTGCGGGCAGACGCGGCCGCAGACGGCGGGCAGGGAAGAGGAACGATTGATGACCTGATAGGCGGCTTCGAAGTCACCCTCGGCCACATGGCCGATGAACTCGGGGATGTCGATGCCGACGGGGCAGCCGGTCTGGCAGGGCTTGTTCTTGCAGTGGACGCAGCGCTTGGCCTCGTTCACAGCCATCTCGGCGGTGTAGCCCAGAGCCACTTCCTCAAAATTCTTGTTGCGGACGTTGGGGTCCTGCGTGGGCATGGGGCACTTTTTGGGGTCCATATTGAAAGCCATTTTACATTCCCTCCTGAGTCTTGAACAGATTGCAGGCCTTTTCCCGGGCCTTGGCCTCAAAGGGGCGGTACATGGTGCCGCGGGCCATTGCCTCGTCGAAATCCACGAGGTTGCCGTCGAAGTCGGGGCCATCCACGCAGGCAAACTTGGTCTCGCCGCCCACGGTCAGGCGGCAGCCGCCGCACATGCCGGTGCCGTCGATCATGATGGGGTTCATGGAGACGATGCTCTTGAGGCCGTGCTTCTGGCAGGTCTTGACCACGAACTTCATCATGATGAGCGGGCCGATGGTGATGACCAGGTCGTACTGGTTGCCGGCAGCCACCAGCTCGTCGAGGGCAGCGGTGACGACGCCCTTGGTGCCGTAGCTGCCATCGTCGGTCATGATCCGCAGATCGTCGCTGCAGGCCCTGAACTCGTCCTCGAGGATGAGCAGGTCCTTGCTGCGGAAGCCGACCACGCTGTGGACAACGCAGCCCTGCTCGTGGAGTTCACGGGCGATGGGCAGCGCAATGGCGCAGCCCACGCCGCCGCCGACGACGCAGACCTTCTTCAGGCCTTCCACCTCGGTAGCGCGGCCCAGCGGGCCGACGAAGTCGTGGACGCTCTGCCCCACTTCGAGGCTGTTCAGCTCCATGGTGGTGCCGCCGACGATCTGGAAGATGATGTCCACAGTACCCTTCTCGCGGTCATAGCCTGCGACGGTGAGGGGGATGCGCTCGCTGTCTTCAAACGGGCGCACAATGATAAACTGGCCGGGCTTTGCCTTTTTGGCAATGAGCGGGGCTTCAATGACCATCTTTGTAACGGCGGGGTTCAGCGCCACCTTTTCCGTGATCTTGTACATTGCGTTTGCTCCTTATTCCTATATTCTCCCCTGCATGAAAACACGCCTGTTCCTCGGTGCAGCAGCCCGAAGCGGCAGGCGCGAAAGTTCAGCAACGATTTGACAATCTTAATTATAACGATATTAAGAAAGGAAAGCAATTAAATTTTCTTCGCGTCAGCTACGGCAAACTTGAACGCTTCCGCAGCTTTGTACGCAGCAGGGGAACGGAAACGTCCCTTTTTTCAAAAAATGCAAATTTGCAGTTGACAAGAGGCGAAAGCTGCGGTATAATAATCGACGTCGCCGGGAACGCCCGGCACGCCACAATGGATATGCGGCCGTAGCTCATCTGGTAGAGCGCCACCTTGCCAAGGTGGAGGTAGCGAGTTCGAGCCTCGTCGGCCGCTCCATTATTGTGGAAGTTTAGCTCAGCTGGGAGAGCATCTGCCTTACAAGCAGAGGGTCAGCGGTTCGAGCCCGTTAACTTCCACCATGTGCCCGGTAGCTCAGTTGGTTAGAGCACCAGCCTGTCACGCTGGGGGTCGTCGGTTCGAGCCCGATCCGGGTCGCTTCGTCGGAATTTCAGCGGCTTGTCGGGCAATCTTGCAAGCAAGATTGCAGTGACAAGCGCTGAAATTCCTCCTCTTCCCCACAAAACCTTGCATTCGCAAGTTTTTGCGGGGACCCCCGATTCAGGAGATGGATTCGGGGAAGTGCAGGGATAAATGCACTTTCTATGCCTCTGTAGCTCAGTCGGTAGAGCAGGGGACTGAAAATCCCCGTGTCATTGGTTCGATTCCGATCGGAGGCATCCCTAAACGGTGCAGTGATGTGCCGTATATGCGGCCGTAGCTCATCTGGTAGAGCGCCACCTTGCCAAGGTGGAGGTAGCGAGTTCGAGCCTCGTCGGCCGCTCCAACATGAAGCCATCGTTTGTGCAGAGATGCATGACGATGGCTTTTTTCAACAGAAACTGCATCAAATGTTGACAACTCGATGCTCCGGGCCGTATACTGAGACTATCGTGCAACAAACAGAGGCGGGCTGACCGCCTGCGGGAGTTCGGCCCGCGGGCGTTGGCTCGCCTCTGTGCTATGGGAAAGGGAGGGAAAACCAGTGATATTCGGCAAGTACATCAACCGCTATTACCTGCGCCACGCGCCTGCGCTGCTGCTGGGCATCCTTGCGCTGCTGATGGTGGACTATATCCAGCTGCTTGTGCCGCAGCTCTATCGTCTGGTCATCAACGGCGTCAACCTCGGACAGGTGGTGGTGAGGGGCGAGACGATGCCTTTCACGAAAGAGGTGCTGTTCCAGCACATCTGCCTGCCCATGATATGGATCGTGCTGTTCATGGTGGTGGGGCGCTTTTTGTGGCGCATCTGCTTCTTCGGCACCAGCATCCGGGTGCAGGCGGATCTGCGGGAGAAGATGTTCGACCACAGCCGCCGTCTGTCCCAGCAGTACTATCAGGTGAACAAGGTCGGCAACCTCATGAGCCTCTACACCAACGACCTCGACACCATCCAGGAGTGCTTCGGCGACGGCATCCTGATGTTCTTTGACGCATTGGTGCTGGGTCTGCTGGCCCTCTACCGGATGTGGTGCATGGACAGACGCATGACCATGCTGGCCCTCATCCCGGCAGCGTTCATGTTTGCCATCGGCACCGTGATGGGCAAGACCATGACCAAAACGTGGGAGAAGCGCCAGCAGGCGTTCTCGGACCTGTCCGACTTTGCGCAGGAGAACTTCTCCGGCATCGCGGTCATCAAGGCGTTTGTCAAGGAGCTCAAAGAGCTCATCGCTTTCCGCAAACTCAACAAAGACAACGAAGAGGTCAACGTAGAGTATACCCGCATCTCGGTATTGCTCGAAGTAATGGTGACGTTCTTTGTGGAGTCGGTCATCTGCGTCATCCTCGGCTACGGCGGCTATCTCGTCTACAAGGGAAATTTCAATGCGGGCCAGCTGGTGGAGTACATCGGCTATTTCGAGGCGATCGTCTGGCCCATCATGGCGATCTCAATGCTCATCGAAAAGACCTCCCGCGGCAAAGCCTCCCTCAACCGCATCACCGAGCTGCTGGACGCACCCATTGATGTGGCCGACCGCGCCGGTGTGCCGGACCTCGAAAACCCCAAGGGCGGCATTGAGTTCCGCGATTTGACCTTCCGCTACCCGGACGGCGAGTTCGATGTGCTGAAAAACATCTCCTTCACGATCCAGCCCGGCGAGAGCGTGGGCATCGTGGGCAAGACCGGCGCAGGCAAGACGGCGCTGGTCGATTTGCTCCTGCGCACTTATAACGTCCCCGACGGCACCCTTTTCGTGGATGGGAAGGACGTCAACGGCGTCTCCATCCACTCGGTGCGGCAGGCATGTGCCTATGTCCCGCAGGAGAACTTCCTCTTTTCGGATACCATCGCCCACAACATCGCCTTTGGCGTGGATGACGCCACCCCTGAGGACATTGAACGGGCAGCCAGCCTTGCTGACGTCCGGGATAACATTGTGGACTTCAAGGATGGCTACGAGACTGTCCTGGGCGAGCGCGGCGTCACCGTCTCGGGCGGTCAGAAGCAGCGCATCTCCATCGCCCGCGCCCTGCTGAAAGATGCGCCCATCCTGATCCTCGACGACTCGGTTTCGGCGGTGGATACCAGGACGGAAAAAATTATCCTCGACAACCTGAAAAAGAGCCGTGCAGGCAAGACCACTCTGCTCATCGCGCACCGCATCTCGACGGTGGAGGGACTGGATAAGATCATCTTCCTTGAGGATGGCAGAGTGGAGGCCGTCGGCCCCCACGACCAGCTCTATGCATCCTGCCCGGAGTACCACAAGATGGTCGATCTGCAGAAGCTTGAAGACGAAGTGGGAGGCGGCAACGCATGATGAGTCTGAATCCGCTTCTTCTCGTGGGCGGCGTCATCGGCACCGTGTCGGTGCTGCTGCTCATCGCCTACGCCTGCGTCAAAGACAAGAAAACGGCTATGGGCTTCGAGCGCAGCATGGCCGACGGCGAGATCCTGCGCCGCCTCTTCGGCTACGCCAAGCCCTACCTCAGGCAGTTCGTCGTCGTGGGCTTTCTCGTCCTCTTCTCCATCTCCTACGACATCGCGTCGCCCCTCATCGTGGGCTACATCGAAGAGCTTGTGGTGGGCGATTTCGAACTGAAAAGCCTCTATGTCAGTGTGGCCGTGTACGCGGGTGTGCTGGTCTTCTCGATGGCCAGCACCTATTTGCAGGCCGTCATTCTGCAGCGTGTGGGCCAGCGCATCATCTCCGATTTGCGTGAAGACCTTTTCACCCACATTGAAAGCCTCTCCCACGGCCAGCTGAACGACATCCCGGTGGGCAAGCTCGTCACCCGCGTGACCAACGACACCAACGCCATCTCGATGATGTTCACGAACCTCTTCGTCAACCTCACCAAGAACGCCTTCGTCATTCTGGGCATTCTGGTGGCGATGCTCTTCCTGAACTACGAGCTGACCCTGATGGTGCTCTGCTTCGTACCCTTCATCCTCCTGTTCACGGTCATCTTCCGCAAGTTCTCCCGCCGCGCTTACCGCAAGGTCAAGGAC
>OJJX01000139.1_pt1 | contig 55992 bp, 39 predicted proteins | sample 1596411 | NCBI WGS metagenome assembly OJJX01 (sample SAMEA4350136, study PRJEB24818) | metagenome | biome: human; feature: gut; material: faeces | place: Denmark | collected 2013-09 | reverse complement strand
CAACCGAACACACCAATTGAAAAATACAGGGAACTGCTTCCTGACAGATGGGAAAAGGCTAATGACTAAAAAGGGATCATTAGCCTTTTTATTTTAATACACTATATAGAATCGCGGAGACGCTTACTTCATTGCCTTGCTTCAATACTTATCTGCGTCAGTCTTATTATGTAGATGTTTTCAATAAAGGAGCAAGTCCGTTGAAATGGAAAGCATCTGTAACGGATAGCTGGATACTGTTGAGTAAGAAAGCGGGTGAGACTTCCACAGAGGAACGGATTGAAGTATCGATTGCCTGGGAAAAGGTTCCGACCGGCGAAAAAGTATTTGGGGTACTGGAGATTACTTCCGCCCAAGGTGAGAAGGAAAATGTTTATGTTTCTGTATTTAATCCTTCCTCTCCTTCATTGGCCGAAATGGATACTTTATTTGTAGAACATAACGGATATGTTTCTATCGATGCGGCAAGCTTCCATCGGAAAGTGGAAAATAAAGCAATCAAAATGCGATCAATACCTAATCTGGGTATCGAAAATACGGCTATTCAGTTAGGTGATCCGACAGCTGCGCCGCAACGAACTGCAGGGCGTAGCACACCACGTCTGGAATACGATTTCTATACTTTTGAGCAAGGTTCAGTTGATGTTTATACCTATGTGCTGCCTACCTTTGTGACAAGTAAGGATAGAGGATATGCCGGACACGAAGCTACGAACATTGAAACTAAATATGGAGTGTGTATTGATGAGGGCCCTGTACTGAATCCGTCTACTTCTTCTTTTGAGTATGCGCAAATTTGGTATGAGAGTGTATTGAAAAACTGTAGAATCAATAAGACAACTTTGCATATTGACAAACCGGGTAAGCATACAGTGAAAATTATTTGTGGAGATGCCGGAACAGTACTGCAAAAGATTGTATTAGACTTTGGAGGAATGAAACGTTCCTATTTTGGGCCACAACCGACAAGGAAATAGAGTTGTTTGATTAATAGGTAGTTAAGGATTGCCATAGTTGTTATGATTATGGGTGATAGGGTTTGTATTCAATCTTTATTTACCAAGTTATGCGAATCAGTATTCAGTTGCTGATTCGCATATATCCTTTGCCAAATAATACCAAGATGAAAAAACACTTTTTACTTATACTCTTTTTGCTTTTGGCCACAGTTGTTGAGGCTAATCCGGTAAAGCAAATGTTGGAACGTTTCCAGAAAGGTCTTTCCAACCGATTTAAAATTGAAATCCGTTCTTCTTCTGATCAGGGCGATTACTTTGAGCTGTATGGTGGTGGGCGAAAAGTCACAGTCCGTGCTAATAATTATGTGAGTGCTGCTTTTGGCATTAATTGGTATCTGAAGTATTATTGCCATGCTCATGTGTCTTTTTGTGAGGACAGATTACCGGATTTACCTGTGGATCTGCCTCAGGTGAAAGAACGCCATGAAACGGTATTATCCGACAATTTCTATATGAATTATTGTACTTTTAGCTATACTACAGCTTTTTGGGACTGGAAACGTTGGGAACGCGAGATAGACCTGATGGCTCTAAGCGGCATTAACATGCCGATGGCCATGGTTGGGGCAGAAGTTGTGTGGCGGAATACATTGTTGAAGTTTGGATATACACTTCCTGAGGTGAAAGAGTTTTTGTGTGGTCCGGCTTATTTCGGTTGGTTGTTGATGGGGAATTTGGAGAATATCGGCGGTCCTCTGCCTGATGAATGGTTTAAGGAACAGACCGTTTTGCAGAAGAAAATACTTGCCCGTATGCGTGAGTATGGGATGAAACCCGTTTTTCAGGGATTCTTTGGAATGGTTCCGTCCTCATTGAAAGAAAAATATCCGGAAGCACATTTGGTAGAGCAAGGACTGTGGAATTCACTTCAACGCCCACCGGTACTCGATCCTGCTGATCCATTGTTTGAGCAGATGGCAAAGGTATGGTATACTGAATATGAGAAGCTTTATGGTAAAGCTGATTTGTTTGGCGGTGACCTTTTTCATGAAGGTGGGAAAACCGGGGGGATTGATGTTACGGATGCAGCCCGTCGGGTACAAACAGCTATGAAGCAATATAACCCGGATGCGACTTGGGTGATTCAGGCATGGTTGGGAAATCCGAAAAAAGAATTGTTGGCAGGGCTTGATAGAAAGCATACACTGATAGTTGATCTTGCTGCTGAGTTTTGGGATAACTGGCGGAAACGCAAGGGATTTGACGGGTTCCCTTGGTTATGGTCGCATATTTCCAATTATGGAGCTAATATTGGGCTACATGGACGTTTGGATGCTATAGCTACTGGTCCAATAGATGGTCGGAAAGACCCGGAGGCATCACCAAGTATGAAAGGAACCAGTTCTACACCAGAAGGAATAGAAGTGAATCCGGTGGTTTTTGATTTGTTGAATGAAATGCGCTGGCGTTCGGAATATTTGGATATTGATACTTGGCTGAAAGAGTATTCCGTACGTCGTTATGGGGCGGAAGATGAGAATTTGAAAAAGGCGTGGATCATTTTTCACCGTACAGCTTATGGAACTTATTCCGGTCATCGCCGTCCATCAGAGTCTGTATTTTGTGCACCTCCTAGTTTAAAAAGGGATAAAATTACGGCTTCTGCCTGGAGCCAATGCCGAATCTTTTATGATCCGGATCTTTTCGCCCAGGGAGTAGGACTATTCTTGCAGAGTGCAGATCATCTGAAGCAGACGTCAACTTATCAGTATGATGCAGTCGATTTCGTCCGTCAGTATCTTGCGGATTTAGGACGGGAAGCATATTACAATCTGGTGGATGCTTATCGGGCGAAAGATACGAAACAGTTTGATTACTGGTCGGAGAGGTTTCTGCAGCTGATTAAGGATCAAAATGAGTTACTGTCCACTCACGAATGCTTCTTCGTGGGACGCTGGCTGGATATGGCCCGTTCGAAGTCAAAGCAGCCTGAATTGCAGGATTTGTATGAGTACAATGCCCGTATGCTGATCGGGACATGGACGGAGACGCTTAGTCCGGTGCGCGACTATGCCCACAAGGAATGGGGCGGACTGTTGAAGGATTATTATCTGCCTCGCTGGACTAATTACATCGCTTATCTTAAAGGTACATTGGAAGGACGTTCACTTACTGTTCCGAACTCGTTTCAAGTGGAGAAGGCGTGGATAAATGCACATAATAAGTATGTGCTTGAGACTGGTGTTGATCCAGTGGAGACAGCCAAGAGAATGTATCGTAAATATCATATTTAATCATTACTCAAAAATAGTATTATGAAAGGATTGTTGAAAACAGCTGTATTATTGGCTACATTCTGCGCTACAGCCATGGCTTGTGGAGGTGGTGGAGAGGATGCATTGGATCAAAAGAGAGGTGATGGTGGCGGAACTGGCAATAAGGGTGATAAAGAAGAATCGGAACAACCATTTGTTGCTCATATTACTCCTATAGACAAACTCAATCAAGGTGTTCCGGTGATTAATTCGCACGCTGATGTCACTTCGCATTCGTCCTTGAAGATGAACTTTCGGACGTATTCACAATTGGGAGAGAGTGTACTAAAATCTGCCAAACCTAATTATGTACGGGTTAAGAAATTGGCTAATGATGGTTATATCATGTTCTATCACAACAATCAGATTGGTGCCAGTTGTTCTTATGCGACCAGTACGGACTTTAAAACATGGAGTTATAAAGGCAAGTTGTTTGCTAATTACAGTATTATCGACAGTAAAGGTGAAAAGAATGACCGGCGTTATTCAAATTGTGATGGGCTAGTACTTTCCAACGGAGATATTTTGGCCGTAGCCTCCTATAGGGCTAATAATGGGTATAGAGACTTGCCTAAAGATGCAGGTATTGAAATGAGGCGTAGTACCGATAATGGCGTTACATGGAGTGAACCGGTCTCAGTGTATCAGGGTGTCAACTGGGAGCCGTATTTGCTGGAATTGTCTTCGGGAGAAATCCATTGCTATTTCACGGACAGTAGCCGTACGGGTATTGAAGGCAAAGACACCGGAACTGCAATGGTCATATCCAGAGATGGCGGTCAAACGTGGACGCCTTCATTTGGTAGTATCCCTTACTATGTGATACGGATGAAGTGGGAGCAAGACGGAAAAACATACTTCAATCATCAGATGCCGTCTGTTATTCAACTTAAAGGTAGCAATGAACTGGCGGCTGCTGTAGAAACTAATAACCGTGGAACATATTATATATCACTGGCTTATTCCGGTGAAGATGGTGAATGGGATCATCTTGATGCGGATCAGGAAGGACCGGCTGATAGCGACAATCTGTCTTTTTTAGGTAGCGCTCCATATTTATCTCAGTTTCCATCGGGTGAGACTGTGCTTTCGTATAACAAATCTTCTACTTTCTATATGAAAATGGGGGATGCCAAAGCGCGTAATTTTGGAAGTGCTTATTCACCATTTTCGGGTAAGGGATATTGGGGAACGCTGAATCTGGAAAATTCGCATCAATTGGTGGGAGCGATGCCTGATACTTCTAATGGAACAATCATGTTATCACAATTTATTCTTAATCATCGTATTGATGCAATATGCCGCAGTGTAAAGGTAGATGGCAACAATCAGGAATGGGCGAATACTGACCATGCGCTTTTTGTCGGAGAAAAATCGCAAGTGCAGGGAACTCTCCGCTGTTCGTGTGATGACAAGAATGTATATTTCCTGGTGGAAGTACTTGACCGGAGCTTACTGAGAGGTGATTATGCTACTGTTTATCTCTCTCCGGATGATAGTAAAAGTTTGGCGAACGGTGCTAAACGGATACAAGTATCAATGGATGGATTGAAAAGTACCGAAACTTATGCCGGTAAATGGAATAGCGCGGAAATGGGGGTAGAAGTAAAAACCTATGTGTGCAATGATACCAATGAAGATCGTATTGACAACTATGGTTACATTGCCGAAATATCTATTCCGCGTTCCAGTTTGACAATTTCTTCGGGACAGGTGCTGGTCAATTTCTCTATTACTGATAATAAAGAAGAGGAAGCGGTTAGTGATGTATCTTCCATAAGTCGCTGGATACCAGTGGCAGGACTATAATCTAATTATAACGTGAGTATTAACTATATGTAAACAATTAAAATGATGAAAAAGAATTATTACTTAATTTGTGTATTGTTGCTGGCTGCATTCTGTACGACCAATGTAGCTACTGCTCAAAATTATTTTGGAGATTTTCCTGTAAAGGCAGATCCTAAGACTGTTGGCAATAAATTAAGCAGACGCTTGATGGAAACCAAACATCAGCTATATTTTGATAGGGGAATACATTATGCTGAGGTATGTACATGGTATGGAGCTCTTCGTTTTGCAGAATTGACGAATAACAAAGAGCTGATCAAACTGTTGAGAAATCGTTTCGAGCTATTGTTCCACTTGGAAAAAGAACTCTTGCCTCCACCCATACACGTAGACCAGAATATGTTTGGTTGCTTGCCTCTTAGATTTTATAATATAACGAAGGACCAGCGTTATCTGGATCTGGGGTTGCCGTATGCTGATACTCAGTGGCAGCTGCCTGCCAATGCAAACGAAGAAGAACGCAAATGGGATAAAAAAGGGTATTCTTGGCAAACTCGTCTTTGGATCGATGACATGTATATGATTACTATTGTACAGTCTGAGGCTTATAAAGCCACAGGAGATCCTAAGTACATCAATAGAGCTGCCAAAGAAATGGTTCTATATCTGGATGAATTACAACATCCTAACGGGCTTTTCTATCATGCACCGGATGTTCCTTATTATTGGGGACGTGGAGATGGCTGGATGGCTGTAGGAATGACAGAGCTTCTGTTCAATCTGCCAAAAAATGATCCGAACAGAGACCGGATTATGAAAGGCTATCTTTTGATGATGAACAATCTGAAGAAATACGTGAATAAAGATGGACTGTGGAACCAATTGATTGACCAGCCTGATTTTTGGACTGAAACATCCGGATCGGCAATGTTTACTTATGCCATGATTTTAGGTGTTCAGAACGGCTGGTTGGATAAAGAAGAATTTGCTCCTATTGCACGCAGAGCTTGGTTGGGCCTATGCAATTACATAGACGATAAGAATGATCTTACCGAAGTTTGTATTGGAACGGGAAAGAAAAACAGTAAGCAATATTATATGGACCGTCCTCGTATTGCAGGGGATTACCATGGACAAGCACCGATGATATGGTGTGCCTACGCTTTGCTTAACAATAAATAAAATAGCGGAAAACTTTCGATAAATAAGAAAGAAAGGATGTCTCTTCGGGACATCCTTTCTTTTAATATAACATAATGAATAATTCTTTATACAGTTGGATCCGGTGCTTCATTACCTCCTTCATTTCCTCCACCTTCTTCTCCACCACCTGAAGGAGCAGAGCTGCTGGTTCTGTCAGCATCTAGTTTCTGAATACTGACAGATTTTATCATATTTTTTAGTAGATTTCCTGGAGTAAAGATAATTTTACGGTTTTTCAGTGTTTCTGCAGTGACTTCCTCTGCGTTTTCCTGGCTTTTGCATCCGAAGGAAGGACGAAAAGTTCCAAATTCTCCCAAATTGACGGATGCTCCGATTTCCATATACGTTATCAGAGAATCAATGAGTCCGTCGAGGACGGCTTTTACTGTACCGCGTGGAACAAATCCCACTTTGGTTACCTGATCGCACAGCATCTTAAAATCAACGTTGACTACATTGAACGGACGCGCTACATATTTTTCTGCTTTGGTATCGTCGAAACCAAAGGTCGTTTTTTTGACTACATATTTCAGTGCCATAATTTTAGTTTTTTAAATAGTTTATAAATCGAGTTTCTGTTTTGTGATCACGATGCAAAGATATGGCAACTGAAATTACTGTGCAAGTTATTTTTCGAAAGTGCGTTAAACAAATAATTAATAATTCGTATATTGCTGATAATGAACGTCGTTTTTCACTATGAGCTTGCTTGTAGTGTGATACTACTATTAGAAAAACTACTCCTTTAGATATACGACAGTTTTTCCTCCTCCATACTTCCGGATTATCTCTTCTTTCAAAAACTTATTGAGTAGTTCAATTGCTTTGTTGCGGCTGATTTCTGCCAATCTCATGAAATCGGTACGGGTGATACAGCCATGTTTGTCCAGATGTTGTATCAGGAGGGTACGGCATCTTTCTTCGTTGGAATCGTTATTAGTACGATAGGGTGACTCTATGCGTTCCAGTTGCAATGGTTCCAGACTCTCACGAAACTTTTTGTTAATGCGCAGGTTCACCTTATTTAAATGGATAGACGGAGAACGAATTTCTTTCTTCTCCATCACCGGACGGTCACATGTCAGTGATAGGGAGAAATGTCCGATTTCCCCGACTTCTACGGTCCAGCCTTGCGCGAGCCAGTGTTGTAGCTCATCACTGACGGCTTGCAGGCAACCTTCTATCGTGGCTGGACTGAAGCCGTTGGATTTGGATACTAGTTCAACGAACTTATCGGCATTAATGGTGCCTGACGGAATAACACGTGCATAAAGTGCCTGTTGCTCCTCCTTTTTCTGTGGATTACCACTCGTGTATAAATCGTAATAAACGCTCATAGTTACTTTATATTTTTCTTGTTCTACAGATAATTTCTTTCTCTTCATAAATTAATTCGTCCGGCTATAGCCGGACGCAAGTTTGCCTATAGGCGACGTTGCGTTTGCCTATAGCCGGACGAAAGAATGCCTATAGCCGGACGAATTAATTTATGCACTCAAAGGTATTACTTTTTTCGGAGAAGGGGCTTAGTTTTTTCAGTTGAAGACTTAAAGTTTGATAGATTACTTGGATACTTTAGGTTAGTCGTTTAGAAAGTGAAATATGCAGATGCTTATGTATCATTATTGTTATTGATAGGCAATGGTAGTATAATTATTTTTAATAGAAATAAAGAAGAATTCCGCGTCCACCTGTTGAAAGTATTAAATCTGTTTTAAATCATATAGAGAGTGGCGTTTTTTATTTCCCAATGACATCTTATTTTGATGCAATTGGTTTATCCCGTTTCCAAAGTAATATGAAATTTTTACGAGAGTTTTATCCTTATAACTTCTTGGAAATGCTGTTGTAACGTACTTTCGTATTCTTATTTTTTTATTTAACTGATTTGGAGCTTTTTATGTTTATGAAAATTCTTCAAAACTTGTATAAATAGATATTTGTCCTTATATTTATAAATTGTTTAACTTTAAAACTAATTGTTATGAGACAGAATCTATTTCTAGGATGGGGCCTTCTTTGGGTGATGTTGTTTACGTTTTATTCATGTAGTAATGAAATGGATAGCGATTCTGAAAGTGATGAAGAGGCTGTGAATTTGAAATTGAGTGCGGACAGTGTATTAACAAGAGGTAATCTATGGGGTGAGGAGACTCCCATTGAGTGGGCGGAGACGGTAGAGGGAACAGGCCGTTTTGTACCAGGAGAAATCTTTTATTTTTATTTCGATAAAAAGCCTGAGTCTAAAAATGATGAGGATGCTGGTTACTATGCTTTTTTTGATTGGGGAGCAGGATTTGGTGCGGATGGTATTGGAGATGAGGTGGCACAAGAATATTATATGCAAATTCAATGGAGTCATACAGAATATTCACCTGAGTGGCATTATATCAATATGGCGGATAATAAGTATGGACTTGTTAAATACTTCGTAGCGAACTACTTGATGATCTTCCTGCATATGCTTTTCCGTATAAGGTAAATGGAGAAACTATTTACTTGAGAATGCGTACAATTCATAAAGACTTTATAACATCCAGTCCAGTCCCAGAGGTTGAAAGTCAGTATCGGTATGATCGTAGCTTATATTCAAGTTGGAGTTATCCAAGTTATGCTGGTGAATATTGTAATTATTGGGGATATGGTAGACCACAGCCAGATCCGGATCTAGAGGAAGGTGATGATAATGAAGAGGAAATTCAAAATGGTACTATTGTTGTGAGAGTTTATTTACCTTATGAAATAGGTTATCCTAAGAAATATGCATATACATATGAGATAATGAATATGACTGGAGGCTATGTGCAGTATCTTACTGGTACACCTAATGCAGTAGGAGTCAGTAAATCTATAGCCGATGTGGTAGGGGAGAAAGGAGGAAGTATGGAAGTTTTTGCTACAAGGAGAGATAATTCGACAAATGAGAATGCTTATTCTAGTCAAATGATTAATTATGGTACAGGTGAAAGAGAAATTGAAGTTTCTTTTACGGAGTCTGATTTTGAACGTTGATGGATTCTTGTGCATTCAACTGAATAGAATAGCAGGTAGCCATTCAGCTACCTGCTATAATTACTTATATTTTTTTTATTCTATTAAGATTGATGATGTAGTATATGAGAATTTCTAGTACTTATTGTTATGTCTTTTGAGGTATGAAATAATTCATCAGATTGGTTTTATTATTAACTTGTTTGATTTGTTTGTACTAGGTAATGTGATTTCTAATAATCCTTGATGGTATGCCCTGCTTTCTACCACTTTCCCATTGAAAGTTACCTGGTAATCTTTTTCCGGATTCATGCAAACAAGAATTGTTCGCTGATGAGGAACTGTTGAATCATCAAAAGCTATTTCTGCTTGATACTGTGTATAATCATCATTGAAATGACTGTTGGAAATCCACACTTCGAAGCCGGTTGAAACTTTCCCTATCCGATAGTATGCAGCAAACCAGTTGAGTATGGGAGATGATAGACCGGAAAATTGATGCCATCCGGCTCCACGTTGTGAGGAGATTATAAAGTGTTCGAAGGTGTAATAACTCTCCTTACATTCTTTCTCCCATGTATTTAATGCTGTAGTTGCTACTTGATAGGCTTTTTCTCCTTCCCCAAGGTCCAGCAAGGCTTTCCACATCATCCATTGATGAGGAAACCAAACAGCTCCATTCCAATAACCGTCTGTACGATAATATGGAGCAGACTGGTCCACTGTAGAAATTCCTACTTCTGTCCACATCTCATCAGGAGAAAATACATGGTTTATCATCCTGCTTGTTTGCTCTTTGGAGGAGATGTTTGCAATAAGTGGGCTTACTCCGTCTAGTCCCTTATTAAAGTTAGAACCATCTTTATATCGATAGATGCCTTTAGGTTTGCCATCTTTGTCATGCATTACATATCCGAAATAACCGGTTTCCTCATCCCATGAATAGGTTTGTAATGCATTTGACAGTTGTTTGATGGTTTGCTCATACTCTTTTACATCTTTTTTAAGCCCTAGTTCTTTTGCTGCTAAACGTAAAATTTTAGCAGCTCTGATATAATAAGCCGAAGATACCACTGGAGTAACAGAAGCCTTGTCACGTAAAGCATGTTGAGGCGGATAATCATCCCATCCTCCTGAATTATAGAAATAATCCCATGTTCGTAGCAGACCGGAACCTTTCATTCGGGTTGTGGAGTAGGGATTCTTACCTGTCATGAAATCAAAGAACTGCTTCAGTCGTGGGTATAGAAATTGCAATGCTTCTTTTGACTGTGTATTATTCCATAAATCGTAATAGGCATACATCTGTATGGGCAATGGAGTGCCATGATGAATAAATGCAGATTCACTGCCTACAGGAGTTGTATAAGCTCTGATACACTCAAAAGCCTTAGTAATATCCACATCTATTAATCCCAGAGCTATGAAACCGGAATCCCATGTATAAAGGCTATTCCAATTTTTGCCGGGCGTAAAATGCCGGATATATTGCCCTTGGGTATGGACGGGATAAACAATGTTGGATAATAATGCTGATTGCAGCAAGCGACGTCCGAATTCATACTTCTTGCCATCTGCTAATATTCTGTCTTCAGAGTTATTCGAATCCTTTTGTATTAATGAAGTCAGAGTTTCCGGTGTGGAATGAAACTTCTGAATCTGTTCATTGACTTGTTGGGGTGTTCCGGTGCAGACTAAGGCGTATATTGTCTGTTCGGAGTGAGGTGCCAAGACAATCGGACGTAGAAAAGCATTAGAATAATGCCACTCTCTGTTTCCTATTAGTCTCGATGATACATGGTCGTGAGTCTTTTTGCGGAAGAAAGATTCCAGATTGTCATCCAGAACTTCCCGAATCTGAGATTCTTGGTAATTCCATGCTATTCCATAATAGTTATCACATTCCGGATATTTTAAGATAAAATCTTGTTTCGTTTTTCCCGATTTAATTTCGGGAATAAAAGAAAGCTTCCTAGGCAGTATCTTGATTTGCTTTATATCTTCTTCGCTACCGATAAAGAAACCATCTAAATCAGTACTGTAAGTACCCTCTGATATTAATTCTAGCGTGTATTTTCCTGGCTCTTTGCAGGTATATGGGATTGAGACTATGCTATATTCTCCAGTGCCTTGTAATTCTAGGCGGCTTTCAGTTATTCCTTTTACTTGAAAAGTACTTGTTTTTCCTTTAGGAGTATTGTATCTGAATCCTATCATTCCTTTTTCTTTTTCAGGAAGAATATTTATTTCATAGCTCACTTTATCCCCTTTATTTTTCCCAAATCCTTTTCCTAGAACAAAACCACTGAGTGATTGAGAAGTTCGCATTTCGTTCCTTTTCCATCCGTCGTATACTAAATTGTACTGTGGAGATTTGTGCACAGGTTCATTTGATATATAATCGGTTGCGTTATGCCACTGTATATTTGAATCTTCAGGGATTTTAAACTGAGGTTGTTCTCCTTCATAATCGATATATGCCATCAAATTGAGAACGAGATTCTGGTTAACAGCGGTATTATTGATGCAATTCATACCTACCAGTGTTCGGTGTTCATCTAATATATAATAGGTGACATCGGTTAATACACGATCTTTCCACTCCATTTCATAGCGGTATGTGATACGATTCATTGAGGGGTTGATGTCCCATGGATAATAAGATGATTCAAAAAGAACATGAGGAACTAGTTGACGATTGCGGTAATAGCCAGGCATTACGGAAAAGTCAAAGCGTATTCCAGCTTGCATATCGGGGATGTGAGAGATGCCGGCATAGCGTTTTGAATAAGGTCCCCAAGCTTGTAGCGAAGTGATGTCGTGACTATTGCTGAAACACGATGGAGAAATTATTGGCTGTCCTAATGTAGATGTTGTTCCCAAAACAACTATCAGGAACATTAATAAAGATTGCTTAGCTTTCATATTAGAATGTAAAATGGTTCATTATAACAAAGATATGACTTTTGATTTTCGTAAAAAGAAAAAAAGTGTTCAATAAAAAACATAAATTATTCATAATGCAAATAATTGGTCATTATAGTTTGCGAAACCCTTTCTTGTTAGTTGTTAAAAATGGTTTGGGACTAATTTTCCATTAATTGACCTGTTTTTATTACTATAAATACAATAGGTTTTCTACTTTTGTGTCGATAATAAGAACTACTATATTCGTTTTTATGTGAGCACATAATAAAAGAAAATAAATAAGGTAAAGAAAATGATGATTGGTTTTTTATATGGTTGAGAAGACTGCTTGAAGGATAACACATTTTATTTAAAATTTTTAAACTGTATGTAACACAAGGACTTGTATTGAGTCCAACTTAAATCTTATGTAATGAATAACAAACTGATTGAAAAAAGAAGTATCACTATGAGTGCACACCGCTTTATATATATGTTGGCGGGAATACTCTTACTCCTATCGTGCGGATCGGATAATAATGCTCCGATTGATGATCCTGGCAATACAACGAATCATTATCTACAATTACAACCAAATGGATTGAATGCAATCAAGGTTTCTTGTACAGAAGAAAACTTTGTATTTCCTTTCCAAATCAAGGCTGTAGGGAATGGAAGTAATCAAGGAGGAGAGGCCCAAATAAATTCATGGAGTGAGGATGAATTGAAAGCATATAATAATAAGGAGAAAACATCATATGTTCTTTTGCCATCATCATTGTACTCTCTTACTTCTACAGAAGTATCTTTTAAAGAAGGAATTTCCACTATGGATGTAGAGGTTAAGTTTAATCCATCTAAAGTGTTTGCAGAGTTTAGGGAAAAAACTGTTGAGTATGTCATTGCTTTGAAACTGAGTAGCGATAAAATCCAAGTCAGAGATAGTCAGAGTAGAATACTACTTAGTATTTCTTTTGATTATCCAACAGTTGGTCTTGCTGCTTCTGCTGCAGAAGTTAGTGTGAATAAAGATTTGATTCCTGTATCTATTGGTGCAACACTTGATTATACGGTAGATGGAGTGTCTACGACCAATCCATGGGATTTCGTCTGTAGTTTCGCTGTACCATCTAATGCAGAAGAACTGGTTGCAGAATATAATAAAGTTTATAAGACTTCTTATCAACTTCTACCTGTTAGCAATTATGATTTAGGTGAAGGTGTGACTTTTAAGGCTGGTGAAAATCAAGCTAATGGAGAAATTACGATTAAACGTGAAGGGATGGCTGTTGTAAATTATTTGCTTCCTTTACAGTTAGGCCACTGCTCGAATGAAAGCATAATTTGTCGTGATGAGGTTTGTTATCTTCGGGTTGGAAGGACATACACAAATCCAATTATTTCGGATAAGAGTGTGCCTGATCCAAGTGTGATTCGTGCTAATGATGGATATTTTTATTTGTATGCTACACAAACTAAGACTTATTGGATGCCTGTTTATCGTTCAAAAGATTTAGTAAATTGGGAATATCAAGGTACAGCTTTTAATAAAGCGACCGAACCAGATTTGCCGGGAGGAGGGGCATTTTGGGCCCCGGAAATTCGTTTCCTTAATGGCAAATATGTACTTTATTACTCATGGGCTAAAATGAATGGTACTGATATTAGTTACACGGCTGTAGCTGTAGGTGATACACCTATGGGACCTTTCCCTGACAGTAAAGAATTGATAGGGAATAAAGAATTTGGTTCTAATTGTATAGATCAGTTTTATTATGAAGAGGATGGAAAGAAATATATGTTCTTTGGAAGTTTTAAAGGTATTTATGTTACTGAATTGGAAGATGATGGGTTGACTGTTAAATTAGGAAATGATGGTAAACCTACTTTGAAGAAACAAGTTTGTGGGAATGCCTTTGAGGGCACTAATATATATAAAAAAGGCAAATATTATTATTTGTTTGCTTCCATTGGTAGTTGTTGCAATGGCGTGAATGCTTCTTATCAAGTGGTAGTTGGGCGTTCGGAAAACCTTCTTGGTCCGTATGTTGATAAAGACGGGAAAGATATGCTCAAAAACAACTGGGAACTTGTGTTGGAAGGAGATGGGCAAAAATGGATAGGACCTGGACATAATTCTATTATTGTTCAAGATGATGAAGGCACTGATTGGATGATTTATCATAGCTATATGAAAAAAGATGGTGGAGTTGGAGGGCGTTTGGGAATGCTCGATCGCGTATTGTGGACTGATGATGGTTGGCCATATATAAAAAATAAGATTCCATCTAATTCGGATTTAATTCCTGTATTCTATGACTAGAGTTTAATTTAAAATATTCTCTAATGAGAATGATATATTTATTAAATATATTACACAATTAAATAATGCTCATAACATTAAAAATCAATGTATTATGAAAATGAAAACAAAAACAAGAAATCATGGCTGGTATCTTCTATGGGGAGTACTGGCGTTGGTTAGTTTCTGCTTTTTGAGTTGCAAAGATGATGATAAAAGTGAAGAACAACAACCTTTTGATCCGACTAAGCCAGTGCTTATTTCCGATTTTACTCCCAAAGAGGGTGGTATGGGGGCACGGCTCGTGGTCTATGGAGACAATTTCGGGAACGATGTGTCTAGAGTAAAAGTTACTATTGGTGGGAAAGCTGCAAATCTTATTGGAGTAAAGAATCAAAGTTTACATTGTTTTGTACCGTCTCAAGCATTTAATGGCGATATTGAAGTTACGATACTAGATGAAAATGGAGAGGAGATCGCTTATGCGGAAGCAGAAGAGAAGTTTGTATATCAGAAAAAGATGTTAGTGACTACCTTAGCTGGAGAAACGTATGAAAATAACACAAAATGGGATGTAAAAGATGGACCTTTTGATGACTGTGGTGGATTCGATAATGCTAATTGGATGGTTTTGGATCCAATGGATTCTGATAAGTTGTATGTTTGTGGAGCTAACAAGTCACATCGTGTGCTTGACCTTGCCAATGAAACTGTGGGTACTATTTCATTTCCTTCCCCAGTGGGAACTTCGAGTATAAACGCTATAAGTTTCTCTAAAAAAGGAGAATTAATTGTAGTAAAAGACTATGCTAAAACCGATCAGCCTGCGACTTTCTTTTTTTCTCGTGAGAGTGGGTTTCAAACGATTGTTGAAAGTTATGTTGCCCGTGGTTCTCGTTCAGCTAGTGTTCATCCTGTAAATGGCGAAATTTATACTTCCCGGTATGATTTGGGAGTGGTTGGACGATATGATCAGGATACAAAAGTTCATGAATTTGATAAAATACCACTTCCATATTCAAAAGTTGGCGTTTTTACAGCTATTCATCCTACAGGGAATTATATGTATCTTATTTTGTCTGATGATACACATATTATCATGCGTAGTGATTATAATTGGATAGAAAAAACATTTATGACACCTTATTTGGTATGTGGTAAATATAAAGAGAGTGGTTGGACTGATGGAATGGGCAATAGAGTTAGACTGAATGTTCCAAGGGAAGGTTGCTTTGTAAAGAATCATGAGTATGTAGGGCAGGAAGATGAATATGATTTTTATTTCTGTGATCAGAGAAACCACTGCATTCGTAAAATGACTCCTGAAGGGCGTGTAAGTACTTTTGCAGGACGCCCAAATGGAGAAGGAAAAGAAGGGTATAATGATGGAGATTTGCGTCATGAGGCTCGTTTTTCACGCCCGACAAGCATAGTGTATGATGAAAAAAGAGAATGCTTTTATGTTGGCGATGTTGATAATCATCGTATCCGAAAGATTGCTATGGAAGAATAATAAATGATAAACATACTTTTCTTATGATGAAAAATTTTTTGTTAACATGTATGTTGTTACTCGGACTTTCTGTTTCAATGTGGGGACAGGAAAATATTGTAGTAACGGGAATTGTGACCGATACAAATAAAGAACCTATGATCGGTGTAAATGTAGTTATCGCAGATATGCCGGGTTTAGGTGCTATTACTGATATTAATGGTAAATTTTTGATTAAAATGCCGCCTTATCATAAATTGGTATTTACATACATAGGTTATGACCAAGTAGAGGTGCTGGTGAAAGAACAACGGACGGTAAATGTGGTGATGAAAGAATCAGAAGCACATTTGATAGACGAGGTAGTGATTACAGGTACGGGAGCACAGAAAAAGATAGCAGTAACAGGTGCTGTGACTAATGTGGATGTAGAGGATTTGAAATATACTCCTTCTACCTCTATGGCTGACGCGTTGGCTGGGGTTGTACCAGGCATTCAAGCTATGCAATCGAATGGTCGTCCTGGTACAGTATCTGAGTTTTGGGTGCGTAGTATTTCTACATTTGGTGCTAGTAGTGCTGCTTTGGTTTTAGTTGATGGCTTTGAACGTGATCTAAATGAGGTAAGCGTAGAGGATGTTGAGTCATTTACTGTATTAAAAGATGCTTCAGCTACGGCGATTTATGGTAGTAAAGGAGCTAATGGTGTAATTTTGATTAATACTCGTCGTGGTAAAGAGGGGAAAATTAATATTAATGCTAAGGTAGAAGGTTTCTATAATACATTTACCAAAACTCCTGAATTCGTAGATGGATATACCTATGCTTCCATGGCTAACGAAGCTAAGATTGCACGTAATCAAGAACCGCTTTATCAACCGGAAGAATTGGAGATATTTCGATTAGGGCTTGATCCAGACTTGTATCCGGATGTAGACTGGATGGATATTATGCTTCGGGATGGTGCATGGAGTTCACGTGCATCTTTGAATATGACTGGCGGTGGAAAAACTGCTCGTTATTATGTAGGTGGTAGCTATCAGGAGCAACAAGGTATGTATAAAACAGATAAGTCCTTAAAAGATTACAATACTAATGCAAACTTTCGGAAATGGACTTATCGTATGAATGTGGATATAGATATTACTAAGACTACTATATTGAAAGTCGGTCTTTCCGGTTCATTGCAAAAACAAAATGATCCGGGTGTAGGAACTACTGCTATTTGGACTACTTTGATGGGATATAATTCTATTATGATGCCATTGACTTATTCTGATGGTAAAATTCCTGCATGGTCTGGGAAAGAAGACAATATCAACCCATGGACGCAGGCAACACAGACTGGATACAATGAGAGTTGGAAAAATAGTATTCAAACTAATGCGGTATTAGAACAAGATTTAAAATTTATTACCAAAGGATTGAAATTTATTGGCCGTTTTGGATATGATACTTATAATGAGAACAATATAAGACGTGTTAAATGGCCAGAATTATATAAAGCTGAGAATTACCGTGATACCAATGGTAACCTCATTTTTACCCGTGTTTCAGAAGAGAAGAAGATGACTCAAAGTTCAGGATCTAATGGTAATCGAAAAGAATTTTTTGAATGGGAATTACATTATAATCGTGGGTTTAATGATCATCATACAGGAGCTGTTATAAAATATACACAATCCTCTAAAGTTTTCACACAAGGTATTGGTTCGGATTTGAAGAATGGTATTGCTCGTCGTAATCAAGGTATTGCAGGACGTGTAAACTATAATTGGAAGTATCGTTATTTTATAGATTTTAATTTTGGTTATACAGGTTCAGAAAACTTTCATAAAGATCATCGTTTTGGCTTTTTCCCAGCTGTTTCTGGAGCATGGAATTTAGCTGAAGAGTCTTTTATAAAAAAACATGTGAAATGGATGAATATGTTTAAAATTCGTTACTCTTGGGGTAAAACAGGTAATGATAATTTAGGCAATAACATTCGCTTCCCGTATTTATATACGATTGCGACAGATGGCGGTGGATATAAATTTGCAGATTATGGATATGACCGTAGTTATAGTGGTATGTATTATTCTCAGGTTGCTTCTGAAAATGTTTCGTGGGAAATTGCTACCAAGCAGGATTTAGGTATTGATTTCAGTTTTTTTAATGATAAATTGTCAGGTTCTATTGATTATTATCATGAAAAACGTACTGGTATTTATATGGGGCGTGCTTATTTGCCAGGGATTGTTGGTTTAACAGGCTCTAATCCTTCAGGAAATGTGGGTGAAGTAAAATCGGAAGGTTTTGATGGTAATTTTACTTTTAAGCAAAAGTTGGGTAAAGTAAATTTAACTGTACGTGGTAATATGACTTACGGCAAGAATGAGATTTTGGAACGTGACGAAGAAAATACTCCTTATTGGTATAAAACAATGGCAGGACATCGTGTAGATCAGGCTATGGGATTAATTGCTATGGGGCTGTTTAAAGATTATGAAGAGATTCGTAACTGGCCGTCTCAGTTCGGTGATGTTATGCCAGGTGATATCAAATATAAAGATATCAATGGTGATGGTGTGATTAATGACAATGATAAAGTAGCTATTGGTGCGACAAAAAGACCAAACTTTACTTATGGTTTTGGAGCAAGTGCTAAATGGAAAGGATTAGATGTAAATGTACACTTTCAAGGAGTTGGGAAATCTACTTATTTTATTAATGGTTCTACAGTGTACATGTTTTCAGGAGGAGATGGCTGGGGAAATGTCTTGAAAGAAATGGCAGAAGGAAATCGTTGGATTTTAGGTGTTAATGAAGATCCTAATGCAGATTATCCACGTTTGACCTATGGAAATAATAGCAACAATAACCGTGCTTCTACTTTCTGGTTGAGAAATGGTGCTTATCTGAGATTGAAAACTTTGGATATAGGTTATTCACTTCCTAAATCATTAGTTAATAAGGTACATATGAACCAAGTGCGTATATTCTTTATTGGAACTAATTTGCTTACATTTTCTAAATTCAAGCTTTGGGACCCTGAAATGGGAAGTGCAGATGGAAAGAAATATCCGCTTAGTAAAACATTCTCTTTGGGAGTATCTGTTAATTTATAATAAAGATTTTATATGAAAAAAGTAATTATAATTTTATCTTTTGTGGCAGGATTGAGTGTCTTTATGACCGGATGTTCTGATTATCTGGATTCGGATTATTTATTCGAGGAGCGTATGTCCATAGAGGATGTATTTAGCAACAAAGATTATACAAATCGTTGGTTGGCGGAAGGTTATGCTTATTTAGGCAATAACTATATGCAAGATGTTTGTAGTAAAAAAATTCTGCCTTTTAATTTTGCTGATGATATGTATTTTGGTGATGAGGGTGATGGTTATAAAGCATGGAAAAGTGGGCAATATTCGGAGAAAGGAGTCTTAGGAAATAATAATCAAAGTTTAGGTGTTTGGGAGACTGCTTATAAAGGAATTCGTCAGGTTTCTATTTTCTTGAATAACATTGATAAGAATAAGGAATTTACAGAAGAAGAAATCTCGGATTTTAAAGGTCAGGCTCATTTCTTGCGTGCTTATTTCTATTGGTTTATGCTCCGTTTATATGGTCCGATTCCTATTCTTCCAGAGGAAGGACTTGATTACATGGAAAGTTATGATGATTTGGCTTATCCAAGAAATACATATGACGAATGTGTAACATACATTAATGATGAATTGTTGAAAGCTGCAAGTGTATTACCTCTTCAGCGATCAGTACAAGAAATAGCTCGTCCAACTCGTGGAGCTGCACTTGCATTGCGTGCTAAAGTATTTTTGTTTGCGGCAAGCCCGTTGTTTAATGGAAAAGCACCAGTGTCTGTTGCTTCAGCTTTAATAAATAGAGATGGAACACATTTGCTTCCTGATGTATATGATGAATCGAAATGGGCAAAAGCTGCAGCAGCAGCTAAAGATGTGATGGATTTAAATTTTTATGAATTGTATACAGCACCAGCTAAAACAATAGGAGATATGGCTTATCCTGCTACTATAACTCCTCCTCATAATGCGGAATTTTCTGAACAAGATTGGCCCAATGGATGGAAAAATATTGATCCGTTTGAGTCATATCGTTCCTTGTTCAATGGTTCTGTTGCTGCTAATGCAAATCCAGAATTGATATTTACACGTGCAGGGAATCAAGGTGGCGAGAATATAAGAGTAATGGTGATACATCAGATTCCTAGAAATACAGGTGGAGGATATAACTCGCATGGTATGACGCAAAAACAGTGCGATGCTTATTATATGAATAATGGCGAAGATTGCCCGGGTATGAATGATATGTATAGTGATCGTCCGGGATATGTCGGTCGTTACAATACGGAAGAGCGTCCAAAAGATTTTGTGACTGCTGAGGAATTAGTAAATTATCCGGAATTGGGGCAGCTAGGTACAGGGGTTTCTAAACAATACGTACAGCGTGAGCCGCGTTTTTACGCATCTGTAGCATATAGTGGAAGTACATGGCATTATTTGAAAGCACTGAATGATGATAATCATGATGAAAAGAGTAATGTACCAGTCTTCTATTATAGAGGAGGAAGTAATGATGGATATAAATCATCTTCTTATTGGTTACGTACTGGTATTGGAATTAAGAAGTATGTACACCCAGATGACATTAGTTATACTCATAACTCGCCATATGATATATCTCGTGTTGTGTTTAAGCCAGATCCCGCCATTCGTTATGCAGAGGTATTGTTGATTTATGCGGAGGCTTTGAATGAATTGACAGGGTCATATGAACTTCCTTCCTGGGATGGAAGTAAGACTCACTCTATTAGTCGAAACGAGACAGAAATGAAGAAGGGTATTCGTCCAATCCGTATTCGTGCAGGATTGCCTGATTATACACCAGATGAATATAATAATGTAGACAAGTTCCGTATGAAACTGAAACGTGAACGGCAAATAGAACTCTTTGCAGAGGGACATCGTTACTTTGACTTACGTCGTTGGATGGATGCTCCGGAAGAGGAATCAGCTCCAGTATATGGTTGTAATGTGCTTGCAACGCAGGAGATGAGAGAAGACTTTCAGACACCAGTAATGTGTACTTCATTACCTACTATTTTTGCAGAGAAGATGTGGCTTTGGCCTATTAGTCATACTGAATTGAAACATAATGCCAATCTGATCCAAAATCCGGGTTGGACTGATCCTGAATAATATTTGAACGATTGAGAATATGAAAAATATATATTATTTATTTTTAGGCATGGTAGTGGCAATATGCTGCGTATCGTGCAATAATGAATGGGAAGACGAGCAATATTTGCATATGGCTTCTTTCAAGGCTAATGTGAATGCACAAGGAGTGACGACAACATATGTTCGTTATAAACCAGGAGGAGTAGTGCAATATAAACTGCCAATAATTATTAGCGGTTCAACTGTGTCTGACCGACCTTTGAATATTCAGATTGCCCTAGATCCGGATACTTTGGCTGTATTGAATCAAAATGTATATGGTCATCGCCAAGAACTATATTTCCAGCAGTTACCAAGCCAATATTATAATATGTCAGAAACCGTGGAAATTCCTGCCGGTGAAACTACAGGGGTATTACCAATCGATTTTAAATTAACAGAAGATTTGGACCAGGCTGATAAATGGGTATTGCCTTTGCAAATTGTGGATGATCCTTCATTAGGTTATAAGGCTAATCCTCGCAAGTATTTTCGAAGAGCAATGTTACGTCTTTTACCGTTTAACGATTATTCAGGTACTTATGATGCAGCTCAATACTTGATTCACTTTAAGACAGATGTGGATAATAAGGAGCCTTTTACTGTAAGTGAACAGCGGGCGTTTGTTGTGGATGACCGAACAGTTTTTATTTATGCTGGAACTAGAGATATTGATTACTTAGACCGTAAGTTATATAAGATCTTTATTCGTTTCCCAGAAGAGGGTAATGACACTAAACAATTAGAGGTTTGGGCAGAAAATGATGAACTTAATTTTGGTCCACTTACAGACGCAGATGGCAAACCATTGGCATTCCAGTCTAACTTCTCTATGTATAGTGAGATGGATGAACTGAAACCTTATCTGAAGAAGATTTTTATAACAATGAATTTATATTATGAGTTTGATGATTATACTACTGTGCCTGGAAAGAGAATTCGATATAAAGTACAGGGTTCATTGTCAATGCAACGTAATTTGAATACTTTGATTCCGGATGAAGACCAGCAAGTTCAATGGTAAAAGTGTGAAGAAAGGCAGATATGATTAAACGATGATTAATCTATGTAGCTAAACTGAAACGCAAGTTATCGCAAATTTTGATTTAGTTCAGAATGAATTTGTGGTAGCTTGCGTTTCAAACATTAATAATGAATATTTTGCAACATTTTTTTACTAAAAATATGAAGAATACACACAGCAATTTATTTTTAAACGTATATTTGATATTAGGAACTATTTTCTTTTTGTCTTGTGGCGGCGGTGACGATTCACCACTTAATAAGAATGATCAGAAGGGAGATGATGGGCAGAAAAATGAAGCAATCATAGAGACGGTTACTGATTTTACAGCGAAAGAGACTGATAAGGCGAATGAATTACTATTGGAATGGAAAAATCCATCAGGAATTGTCGCTGTGGAGATATCTTATTTCTTGGAAGAAAATGGGGAATCTCCTGCAATTATAAATGTGCGTGTATATGGTGAGAAAAATAGCAAATATACACTCCAATTACCAGAATTTGGAACCTACCAAATTGCTGCTGTAGCCGTTGATAATTATGGTAAGCGTTCCGAGAAAGTGACGATTTCAGCTACTCCAGCCGAAAAAGACGCGATTGACCCGGATATAATAGCAGAGTATAAATTGCCGATTGCCGATCCTTTTGTGTTATACCATGAAGGTAAATACTATGCATATGGAACTCGTGTTAACGGATTCGAAGTGTATATCTCTGAAGATTTGAAGCAATGGAAGCGAAATGATATAAAGGCTTTGTCACCGGAAAATTCCTGGGGAACTAAATGGTATTGGGCTCCGGAAGTATATTATGTGAAATCAAAGAATTTGTTTTATATGTTCTATTCGGTGGAAGAACATATTTGTGTAGCTACCTCTACTAGCCCGGAAGGCCCCTTTATACAGAGGGAAAAGAAGCCTATTGTAGCAGATGAAAAAGGAATTGATACTTCGTTTTTTATAGATGATGATGGTACTCCTTATCTCTATTATGTACGATTTACCGGGGGAAACGTGATTTGGGTAGCAGAAATGAATGACGACTTGACCAGTATAAAAAAAGAAACATTGACTAAGTGTATAAGTGCTACTGAACCTTGGGAGAAGAAACAAGGGACGATTGCCGAAGGTCCTTCGTTGTTGAAGAAAGGGAATACTTATTACCTGATATATTCAGCAAACCACTATGAAAGTAAAGACTATGCTGTAGGATATGCAACGGCTAGTTCTCCTAAAGGACCTTGGACCAAGTATAGCGGAAATCCGATTCTCCGGAGAGACAAAGAGGCTGCTAAGTCTGTAGGGCTAGTCGGTACAGGACATGGAGCACCGTTTGTCTGTGCCAATGGAAGTTATAAATATATCTTTCATGCTCATGCAAGTGAGACAAGTGTAGGTCCCCGTACTTCCTACATCAGTAACTTTAATATCTCCGATAAAGGAGTAATTAGTATCACAGGAGAAACGATTGAACCAGTGAGAATAAAGTAACCCTATAAACTAGGAATATCATGAAAAATATCCGATTTAATATGCTGTTAGGAATCTGTTTCTTTCTCTTATTTGCATTATTAGGTGCATGCGGTGGGGGCGACTCGCCTATCACGGATGAAATAGATGATGGAAAGCAGGATGGACAGGGCCCAAAAACAGTACCTCCGGTTACCAATCTTGTGGCGGAGAAAACGGAGAGAGCGAATGAATTGCAAGTAAGCTGGACTAATCCTGTCGGAGCTATTTCTGTAGAGATCTCTTATTTGTTAGAGGGAGATAAACCTGAGAACACAGCAAAGAAAAACATACGTATTGCTACAGAAAAGGTTGGTTCACTGTTAATAGTTGTCTCTGAACCGGGAACATATATTGTGACTGCCGTCGCTGTTGATAATTATGGGAAACGCTCGGAGGAATTGACGGTCACTGCTACGCCGCTTCGTGAAGAAGAGGTAGTGAGAACCCGTTTCCTGGAAAGAGCTGACATCCTGATGACTTCGTTAATGAATCTTTGTTTCGGAAAGTCTGCACGTGACTGTTGGAATACAAGATATCCGCTTGCTACTGGACCTTATTGGGATGGAGATGCCGTAGTCTGGGATCAAGGAGCAGGGCTTTCTGGCTATGTAGCTTTGCGTGGAGCTTCAATCGGGGTATCTGCTTATGAAAAAAAGTATGCAGATTTGACTGACCGTATGTTTAACAGTATCAATCGTTTTATCACAACTGATAACAAGCGCAGCGCTTACGCAGTTTATCCGCAAAACGGAAATGAAAGGTATTATGACGATAATGTCTGGATAGGACTGGATATGGCGGAACTGTATGAACAGACAAAGGAAAATCGTTTCTTGGAGAAGGCGAAAATGGTTTGGGATTATTTGATGGTGGGAAACACCAGTTCATGTGGTGGCGGTATTCTTTGGAGGGAAATACCGGCATACAGTAATAAACATACATGTTCTACCGCACCGGCTGCAGTATTGGGATGTAAATTATATCAGATAACCAAAGAGCAGAAGTATCTGGATAAAGCTAAAGAATTTTATGCATGGTTGATACAATACATGCAAGATCCGAGTGATCACCTTTTCTATGATAATATTACTCCTTCGATGACTATAGGTAAAAGTAAGTACAGTTACAATTCCGGTCAGCCAATGCAGGCTGCTTGTTTATTGTACAATATAACAGGAGAACAACAATATCTGAATGAAGCGCAGCAGATTGCCCGTTCAGCCTACAGTAAGTGGTTTACCTTGTATGACTCAAAAGAACTGGGAGAAAAGTTCTATCGTATAAATGGAGATCATGCCTGGTTTTATTCTGTATTGTTTCGTGGTTTCCTTGAACTGTATAAGATTGATGGAAGAAGGGATTATGTCACTGCGTTCGAGAAGAGCATGTTGCAGGCTTGGATGTCAGAATGCCGGAATCAAACAACTAATCTGCTGAGTAATAATTATTTTATCGGTAAAACGAATTCTTCTTGGCAAGTCCTGCACGAAGGAGCTTTTGTCGAGATGCTGGCTCGTTTAGCTGTACTGGAACTAGAAGGAAAATAATGAAGAATAAGATGTATAAAATGAAAAATGATGGTTGGATACATGATATAGCGAAGGCACTGTGTTGCATATTCCTGATAATGACATCGGGTGGTATGCTTTATAGCTGTTCCAGTGAAAATGAAGACCCTGTGCCACCGGTTCAGGAAGGTACGGAAAATGACGAAAAGGAAAAATACACCTATGTGTATCAGTTGAAGGCAGATAATTATAATATGCCGACAGAGGGTACTATCTCTCCTGAGTATGATGACTCTCCTGAGGGAAAAGATATTAGTAGTTTGGTTGATGGAGACTGGACAACTTCTTTCTATACTCCTAATAATTCTGTCTCTATCATCTGGAAGGGAAAAGAACCGGTTGTAGCGCGTTATTATTCGGTTATGGCAACCGGAGATAAAGAAGGAAATGCACCTGGTGCGTGGTCTCTTTACGGATCGAATGACAATGTGAAGTGGGTCGAACTAGATAATAGAATTCGGCAGGAGTTTGAAAAAAGGGAGAAAAAGTTTTTGGAGTTGAGACATAAGGAGGCGTATCAGTACTATAAACTGACCATTCATCGGAATCAAGGCGGAAAAGGAATCGAAATTCAGGAATGGATGTTACAGACCAAGCGGACAATTGATACTCCCTTACTGACTGATTTTCCGGAAGGGAGTACTCCTAAGGAGATAGGGAAACGGTTGGGAAAACTTTTTGCAAAGGGGAAACATAATGGGAAAACTCTCAGTTATCCGGAAACTTTTACTTGGAACGGAGCATTGAAATATGCGGAAGTAGCGAAAGACAATGAACTGATCCGGTCCTTGAAAGATGGGTTTGAGTCTTTTTTTACTACTGATAGGCACTTTTTGCCTGGGATGGACCATGTTGACCGGAATATGTTCGGTAGTCTTCCTCTCACATTGTATCTGATCACTAAAGATGAACGATATCGGGAAATGGGTATACCTTACGCAGATACCCAATGGGAAGTACCGGAAAATGCAAGTGCAAGTGCGAAGTCATGGGCAGCGAAGGGATATAGCTGGCAAACTCGCTTGTGGATTGATGACATGTATATGATTCCTGTCATTCAAACGCATGCTTATAAAGTGACCGGTGAGTTGAAATACGTTGAGCGCGCTGCTAAAGAAATGGCGATGTATCTGGATGAGTTGCAACGTACGAATGGACTTTTCTATCATGCACCGGATGTACCCTATTTTTGGGGAAGAGGAAACGGATGGGTGGCGGCAGGGATGGCAGAAGTGCTTCGCTATCTGCCGGAATCGAGCCCATATCATTTGCCTATTGTAAGAGGTTTCCAAACTATGATGGCAAGTCTGAAAAATTATCAAACAGAAGAGGGTATGTGGAGACAGTTGATTGATAAACCGGACTGCTGGGTAGAAACATCGGGCTCGGCTATGTTTACTTACGCATTTATTATGGGAGTGAAATATGGATGGTTACCGGTAAAAGAGTATGGTGAAGCTGCTCGAAGAGCATGGTTGGCTATGCTTACTTATATAAACTCGAATGATAAAGTAAGAGAAGTGTGTGTCGGTACTAACAAAAAGAATGATATGCAGTATTATTATGATCGTCCCCGTAATACGGGGGATTATCATGGGCATGCACCTTATCTTTGGTGTACGGTTGCTCTTCTAGAAGAATAAACTTTTTATTATCTAATGACTAAAAATATCGTTATGTATAAAAGAATACTTTTTTTATTATGCATTTTGCCTTTTCAGCTATTAATGGCACAGAGCAAGTTGACGGATTTTCCTCAAGGGTATACTCCGGAAGAAGTCGGTAATCGCCTGGCATATCGTTTTATGGAGAAATATAGAATAAGCGATAGAAAAGGAATTGGTTATGCTGATACATTTAATTGGAGTGGTGCCCTTAAGTATGCAGCAATCGCCAAAGACGAAAGGCTGGTTAAGCTGTTGCAAAATAAGTTTGATTCGTTGTTTACGACAAAAAAGAATATTTTGCCTAAAAAGACGCATGTAGATTGGAATATGTTCGGCAGTCTATGTTTGGAACTGTACAAAATAACTAAAGATAAACGTTATTTGGACTTAGGAATCTCTTATGCTGATACGCAATGGGAACTTCCCGGGAATGCAAAAGCCAAAGAAAAGGAATGGGATGCGAAAGGATATTCTTGGCAAACTCGTCTATGGATTGACGATATGTATATGATTACCATTGTACAAACTCAGGCTTACAAAGTGACCGGAGACCGGAAATATATTGATCGTGCAGCCAAAGAAATGGTGCTTTATTTAGATGAGTTGCAACGCCCGAATGGGCTTTTCTACCATGCACCGGACGTTCCTTTTTATTGGGGACGTGGTAATGGATGGATGGCGGCAGGGATGGCAGAATTACTTCAATGTTTGCCTGAGGATAGTAAATATCGTCCGCGTATTTTGAAAGGTTATCGCAAAATGATGAAGAGTCTGAAAAAATATCAGACGTCCGATGGCTTGTGGAATCAGTTAATAGACCAGCCTGATTGTTGGGCTGAGACTTCGGGATCTGCTATGTTTACTTTTGCATTTATTACCGGAGTCAAGCAAGGATGGCTCAAGGCAAAAGAATATGGTCCGGCAGCCCGCAAAGCATGGATGGCTTTAGTACCGTATATTAATGAGAAGAATGATGTAAGAGAAGTGTGTGTGGGAACGAATAAAAAGAATAGTAAGCAGTATTATTATGATCGCCCTCGTCATACCGGTGATTATCACGGTCAGGCTCCTTATCTTTGGTGTACGGTTGCTCTTCTGGAAAAATAACGGTGAATACGGGCAATTATGTCCTTTATTAAAATAATTTGGGACTAAAATCTCATTTATTGACCTGTTTTTGGCAGGTTGAATAAAAGGAAACCTCTACTTTTGTTCCATGCCAAAAACCATTTAAAACTATAACATAAATATGCATAACTTTGTTAAGACCCTTTTTTCTGTTTTGCTACTATTTTTCTGTTCAGTATTTACTGCACAAAATAGGATGAATGACGCCAGAGATCCAAATCGTATTTGGCTTGATTCGGAAGTCACTCATCATGGAGATTATCAGTGGAAAATGATGAAAGCAGGCGATACCACAGATCCGGGTGAGAAGATATCTTCATCAGATTATCCGACTGAAAAATGGTTGCCAGCCATTGTTCCCGGTACAGTCTTAAATTCTTTAGTGTATAACCAAAAATACCCTGAACCTTATTATGGAGTTAATAATAAGATTGAATCGAAGCTGATTCCTGATATTTCTCAGGTCGGACGAGATTTTTATACTTATTGGTTCCGTACCGAGTTTGCAGTTCCTCAATCTTTTAAGGGGAAGAATGTTTGGTTACAACTGGATGGAATCAATTATCGGGCAGAAGTATGGGTGAATGGGAATTTGCTTAGTACCATCAATGGTATGTTTATACAGGACTATATTAATGTGACCGATTTTGTAAAGATAGGGAAGAATAATGCACTGGCTGTAAAAGTGTATCCGGTTGATGTTCCCGGAAGTACTAAGCCGAAGTCTTGGGGGGCTGCGGGAGAATTCCATAATGGTGGTAACGGCAATATCGGATTGAATACTACAATGTTGATGACTGTAGGCTGGGACTTTACCTTTATGGATGGCATCCGTGACCGCAATACAGGTATCTGGAAAAACATTTCTATCTATGCTACCGGAAAGGTAGCTCTACGTCATCCGTTTATTAAGTCTGAATTGCGTAAACCGGATTATGGCCAGGCACGTGAGACCGTATCTGTAGAAGTGATTAATTCGTCAACTAGCAATAGTGGAATTAATTGCAAAGTAAAGGGTGAGATTGTAGGTGAGAATATATCTTTTGAGAAATCATTCCGGGTGATTCGGGGAGAACAAAAACTGGTTACTTTTTCTCCGGAAGAGTTTCCGCAACTTGTGATGAATTCTCCTCGCTTGTGGTGGCCGGTCAACAAAGGACCGCAAAACTTATATGATCTGAAGTTGACCGTATCGGTTGACGGAGTGATCTGCGATTCTGTAAAGACAAGGTTTGGTATTCGTGAAATCACTTCCGATACTAAAACGCCTGACAAATCACGTGTCTTTTATGTGAATGGTAAACGGTTGTTTATCCGTGGTACGAACTGGATACCGGAAGCTATGTTGAGACACTCTGACGAACGTACTTATGCTGAATTGCGCTATACCCGCCAGTCGGGCGTCAACCTTCTGCGTATGTGGGGAGGTGGCATTGCCGAATCTGACTATTTCTTTCAGCTCTGTGATGAACTGGGTTTGCTGGTATGGCAGGAATTCTGGATGACAGGAGATACTCGTCATCCGCATGACAAGGCTCTCTATATGAGTAACGTGGAATCTACAGTGAAGCGTATTCGTAATCATCCGTCTCTGGCTTATTATGTTGCTTCCAATGAAAGCACAGAAATGACCGGTACTCCCGAACTGCTGAATCAGTTGGATGGTACACGCGGATATCAGATGCAGTCGGAGTGTGCTGGAGTACATGATGGCAGCCCTTATAAACAGGTGAATCCGATGCAGCATTATGAAAATACAGCTTCTCCCAGAGGGAGCCGTGTAGATGGCTTTAATCCTGAATATGGTGCACCGACTCTTCCTACAGTAGAAATACTCCGGGAAATGATGGATGAGAAAGACTTGTGGCCCATCAACAAAGAAGTGTGGGATTACCTGGATGGAAATGGTTTTCATCTGATGACTACGATGTATACGGACTTGGTGAATCATTATGGAAAGTCATCTTCGATTGATGAATTTGCTCAGAAGGGACAATTGCTGGGTGCAATAAACTCCAAAAGCATTTGGGAAGTATGGAACTATAATAAGCTGGATTACGGTGACCGTTTTTGTTCAGGTCTTTTGTTCTGGTATCATAACTGCTCGATGAGGCAGGTAGCTTCCCGTATGTGGGACTGGTCTCTTGAACCGACAGCTTCGCTTTATCATACGGCCAATTCTTTGGAACCTTTGCATGCTCAGTTCGATTATCTTAAGAATACGGTTTCTGTGGTGAATGATTTCTATCGTTCTTTCGATAACTATAAGGTTACGGCACAGGTGTATGATATAAATAGCCGGAAAGTGTTTGAAGAATCGGCTGCTGTTAATTTACCGGCAGATGGAGTAGCGAATGATGCATTGACCATTCGTTTTCCCGATGGCATCTCTCAGGTTCACTTTATCAAATTAATACTGAAAGATGAGAAGGGAAAAGAAATTTCTTCTAATTTCTACTGGCGTTCCAACGATAAGTACGAAGGAAAGACGACCTTGACCGGTCCGGCAGCCTCTGGATTTGAGGATTTGAGTAAACTTCGGGCTTCTAAAGTGAAACTGGCTTATAAAGTGAGGGAAGAAGGTGATAACTATTTTGTTGATATCACAATGAGAAATACATCCAATCAGATAGCTTTCTTCAATCAACTGCAATTTCTTAATGCAAAGATGAGTCCGATACGCCCATCATTCTATACGGATAATTTCTTCTCCCTGACTCCGGGTGAAAAGAAAACAGTAACGATTGAGACGGCAAAGGAAAAACTGAGCGAAGGAGCAATGTTGGTATTGAAAGGATGGAATATCGATAGCCAGAAATATAAACTTAAGTAAGATGAAACTTAAATTTATAGCTTCATTGATAGGCGGATTGTTTAATTGAGTTTTAGCGAATCGGACAAAGGAACTGATGTTCACCAAATGATAAAGAGAATACTATGACTTCTAGAAGAGAATTCTTAAAAAAGGCAGGGCTGTTGACCGCAGCTTTCACTGTACCTAGCCTCAATACGCAGGGAGGAACAACGCAATCCAGACTGAGTCTGAAGAATACAAAGATTGCCGTAGATGATCGGTGGGATGTTATTGTAGTTGGCGGAGGACCTGGTGGTTGTGCTGCCGCTATCTCGGCAGCACGCGAAGGGGCCAAGACTCTATTGATTGAAGCAATGGGCCAACTTGGCGGGATGGGGACAGCCGGTATGGTTCCGGCATGGTGTCCGTTTTCTGATGGTGAGAAAATCATTTATAGAGGTTTGGCAGAGAAAATCTTTGAAGCTTCGAGAAAAGGAGTACCGCATGAGAGAAAACAGAAAATGAATTGGGTGAGTATAAATCCCGAATATTTGATGACAGTTTATGATCAGATGGTTGCTGAATCGGGAGCCCGAGTACTCTTCTTTTCAAGAGTTGCCGCTGTAGAAAAAGTAGCCGATGAAACGGTAGATGCTATTATTGTTGCAAATAAATCCGGGCTTGTTGCTTTCAAGGCAAAAGTTTTTATTGATGCGACAGGTGATGGGGATTTGGCGGCATGGGCAGGCGCATCATTCAAAAGAGGAGATGATAGTGGGGTGGTACAGAGCTCATCTTTATGTTTCTCGTTTGCCAATGTCGATAGCTATAACTACAATCTGACGGGGCCTTCATTGCATACTAGCAATAAGAACAGCCCTGTTTATAAAGCGATTGAGTCTGGGAAATATCCATTGATAGATAAGCATTTTAATAGTAATTTTATTGGTCCGGATGTGGTACAGTTCAATGCCGGACATCTTGATAATGTCGATTCAACGGATCCTTGGGCTACTACGCAGGCAATGATGGTAGGTCGGCAAATTGCCGGACAATATTTGGAAGCAATGAAGGACGTTCAACCCAAAACTTTTGGTAGTGCTTTTTTGGTGAAGACTGCTTCTTTGCTTGGAGTCAGAGATAGCCGTCGGATTGAAGGTGATTATACTTTTACGGTAGAGGACTGGAAAGAACGTAGAACTTTTGAGGATGAAATCGGACGTAACTGTTATTATATAGATGTTCATAAGCCCGGCCATAAAGAGACACGTTATAAAAAAGGAGAATCTCATGGAATCCCTTATCGCTGCCTGACACCTAAAGGACTGAAAAATGTATTGACTGCAGGACGCTGTATATCTACTGATGAAGAAGCATTCGGGAGTTTACGGGTAATGCCTCCTTGTCTGGTGACTGGCGAAGCTGCCGGAATGGCTGCAGTACATGCTATAAAACAGGCAAGGAATGATGTCCACAAAATCGATACTGATTATCTGCGTAAAAGATTGAAGGAGGAGGGACAATATCTGTTGTAAAGGTATATGATTTATTATGAATAAAGCAGGAAAATAAGATGAAACTAAAACTCGTAATTAGTCTGACCGGTATATTGATGTTATGTGGATTTACCATGAAACCTTCTACGGATACGACTACAGGTAAAGAGGATAACAGAAATTGGGTACTCGGTCCCTTCGTACGTCCTGAAGGTGCTAATCCCGTAATTTCACCTCAACCTACTTCTTTTTATTGTCCGATGCAGAAGCAACAGGTGAAGTGGGAAGAGAGTGATACATTCAATCCGGCGGCTACCGTGAAAGACGGGAAAATAGTCGTACTTTACCGGGCGGAAGATAATTCAGCACAGGGCATCGGTAAAAGGACTTCACGTATCGGATATGCTGAGAGCACGGATGGAGTCACAATGACAAAGCTGGATACTCCAGTATTATTTCCAGCGGAAGATAACTTTAAAGGTATAGAATGGCCCGGTGGCTGTGAGGACCCGCGTGTAGCAATGACGGAAGACGGACTGTATGTGATGCTTTATACGGCATGGAACCGGAAGACACCGCGTATCGCTGTAGCCACTTCCCGGGATCTGAAAAACTGGACAAAACATGGACCCGCTTTTGAAAAGGCCTATGACGGACGTTTCACTAAAATAGCCAGTAAATCCGCTTCCATACTGACTAAAGTAAAGAAAGAAAAGCTTGTTATTGATAAAGTAGATGGCAAGTATTTCATGTACTGGGGAGAGTATGCTGTTCATGCAGCTACTTCTGACAATCTTGTGGACTGGTATCCAGTGCTGGACGAGAAGAATGAACTAAAGAAGTTGGCGAGACCGCGTAAAGGTCATTTTGACTGTCAGATGACAGAATGCGGACCTCCGGCAATACGGACTAAAAAGGGGATCGTACTTCTATATAATGGAAAAAATGCAGGAAAAGAGAGGGACACCGATTATCCGGCAGGAGCCTATTGTGCAGGACAACTCTTGTTTGATAATAATGATCCTTATAAAGTTTTGGATCGGTTAGATAAACCTTTCTTTGTACCTGAGGCCTCTTTTGAGAAAAGTGGGCAATACAAAGATGGAACGGTGTTTATTGAGGGATTGGCGTATTATAAGAAGAAATTATATCTCTATTATGGTTGCGCAGACTCGAGAATAGCAGTGGCTGTATGCGATAATGTAAGGAATCTGAAAGTTAGATGATTAGTTGTATATATTCTATAATTGTATAATAAATAAAAATAAGTCGTTATGTGTAAAAAACTACTTTTATTATTGCTTTTGCTACCTTTTCAACTATTATGTGCTCAGACTAAGTTGTTGACGGACTTTCCGGAGGGTTATACCCCTGAAGAGGTCGGCAAGCGTTTGGCATATCGCTTTATAGGTGAGAAGCACGCGCTTCATGCCGGTAAATGGATTGGGTATCCAGAGACGTTTTATTGGAATGGTGCACTAAAATATGCTGCGGTAACAAAAGATAAAGAGCTGATTAAACTTTTGCAGAATAAGTTTGAACCTCTGTTTACATCAGAGAAAGCATTGCAACCGATTATGAATCATGTTGATTTGAATATGTTTGGCAGCTTGCCACTGGAAATGTACCACGTGACAAAAGATAAGAAATACTGGTATCTGGGATTGCCTTATGCTGATTCTCAATGGGAAGTTCCTGCAAATGCCAAACCAAAAGAAAAAGAATGGGCTGAAAAAGGATATTCTTGGCAAACACGTTTGTGGATTGATGACATGTATATGATTACGATTGTGCAGACCCACGCATACAAAGTGACAAAAGACCGTAAATATATTGACCGGGCAGCGAAAGAAATGGTTATGTACTTGGACGAGCTGCAACGTCCGAATGGACTTTTCTATCATGCTCCGGATGTTCCTTACTATTGGGGACGTGGAAATGGATGGATGGCAGCGGGTATGTCGGAGTTGCTCCGGTGTTTGCCCAAAAAACATAAAGACCGTGCCCGTATCTTAGAAGGTTATCAGAAGATGATGAAAAGTTTGAAAGAATATCAGAATGCAGAAGGGTTGTGGAACCAACTGATTGATAAACCTGATTGCTGGACGGAATCATCAGGATCGGCTATGTTTACTTTCGCATTCATAATGGGGGTTAAGAATGGTTGGCTGGATGCTGACGAATATGCACCTGCTGCTCGAAAAGCGTGGCTGGCTTTAGTTCCATACGTTAACGAAAAGAATCAAGTAAAAGCTGTTTGTGTAGGAACAAATAAAAAGAATGACTTGCAGTATTATTATGATCGTCCTCGTCGTACGGGTGATTATCATGGACAGGGGCCCGTCCTTTGGTGTACTGTCGCTCTTTTAGAGAAATAACTGATTATTCCTTGTCCTTGTTTTATTGCTGAGTAAATCACAGTAAATCATATTCCGTAGTTTCCCTTTTTAGAGGGGAAACTGCGGTTCTTTTTATAATAATGGATATGGTTCTATGAAACAGAATATCTCTGATACCGGCAATGGATGGATGGAAAAAAGGACATTATATGTTCTGTTTTGGTATTATTTTATTCATTCTACGTACATTTAGAACGGATTCTTCTACTAATTGCTCAATTTGTTTTACTGAGATAGAGTGATCTTCGCTAATTTTGTACTCGTTGATAAGAGCCGGAATGGCTTGAAAATATATCTAAATAAAGTATTAACAGAATCAGAATTAGTTGCTGATTCATATAATTATGATGAGCTGTATGAACTTAAAATTCTTGCTTTGTGGAATAGCTACTGTACTATTGACCGGAACTGTTAAGGCTGTTGACTATACGCCGGAACAGGTGAATGCACATGTTTCTTTGAAAGTGCCTGGAAATAAGGCCAAGCAGTACCCTTTAATTTTGAAGAGAGTGCAGAATGATAATTCTACCTATCAGTTAGTTGCATCTGAAAGCATTCCGCTGACGATTTCTCAGAAGATCAAAGAAACTAATGGACGTCTACATATTGACATGTGTATTACAGCTCTGGAGGATGTGTACTTTAATTATGGACAGAAGGTAGTTACTGGTTTCCGCCATGACGATTGTTTGTTTTATATGCCCGGATTCTGGTATCGTCGCAATCTGCGTTCACCTAAAGAAGCTCCTTCGTTTCATACATCTGATAGTTGGGTAGTCCGTGAGGACAGGTTGAGTGCTCCACTGACCGGAATTTATAATGAAAAGGACAAGCGATATATGACGGTAAACCGGCTGGATAAGTTTACGACTGACGCTTTGACTACGCATAAAGAAGGTGAAGTAATTCTTTCCGGAAAAACATCTCTGGGCTTTACAGGTTTTGAGAACCAGAATGGAGTGGCTGCCCTTTCTTTCGGTTTTCCTTATCAGGAAGCTCCCAGAAGCTATATCCGTAAATTGACATTGGCTCCTAAGGTAGAAGCTTTTCAGTTATTGAAGAAAGGGGAAAACGTAATGTTAACTTGGGAAATCTCAGAAAGTAGTGCTGATGATTTCTCCGATTTTATACGTCAGACTTGGGAATATTCTTATGATACTTATGCTCCGAAACCTGTTGATACTCCTTATTCTATTCCGGAAATGAAGCAGACACTTAGTCATTACTTTGTGAATAGCTTGGTAAGTAGGCCGGAATTGACCTATAATTCGGGTGTAGGTTTGCGTACGGATGATTGTAAAAGTAATGGTGAGGCAGAAATAGGTTTTGTCGGGCGTGTTCTTTTGAATGCATTCAATGCATGGGAGTATGGCTGGGAGAATAATCGCGAAGAATTGAAAGACAATAGTCTAAAGATTTTTGATAGTTATTTGAAGAACGGTTTTACTCCGGCAGGTTTCTTTAAGGAGTTTGTTAACTTAAACCGTGGATTTGAGGAACCGGTGCATAGTATTCGACGTCAGTCTGAGGGAATTTATGCGATGCTTCATTTCCTGGCGTACGAAAAGGAGCAAGGGCGCAAACATCCGGAATGGGAACAGCGGGTAAAGCAAATGTTTGAGATGTTTCTGAAACTCCAAAATGCTGATGGAAGTTTCCCAAGAAAATTCCGTGATGATTTTACGATTGTTGATAAGAGCGGTGGTAGTACTCCTTCAGCTACATTGCCATTGGTGATGGGATATAAGTATTTCAAAGACAAGCGATATCTTGCCAGTGCCAGAAAAACAGCCGAGTATCTTGAAAAGGAGCTGATCTCCAAAGCTGATTATTTTTCTTCTACACTGGATGCAAACTGTGAAGATAAAGAAGCGTCGTTATATACAGCTACTGCTACGTATTATCTCTCACTGATAACGAAAGGTGAAGAACATAAACATTATGCTGATTTGACAAAGAAAGCCGCATATTTTGCTTTGTCCTGGTATTATTTATGGGATGTTCCGTTTGCTCCCGGACAAATGTTGGGAGATATCGGTATGAAGACTCGTGGTTGGGGAAATGTGTCAGTAGAAAATAATCATATCGACGTATTTATCTTCGAATTTGCTGACGTACTTCGTTGGTTATCTAAAGAGTATAAAGAGAACCGCTTGTCAGATTTTGCAGAGGTGATTTCGACCTCTATGCGTCAGTTGTTACCCCATGAAGGGCATATGTGTGGAATTGCCAAAGTGGGTTATTATCCGGAAGTAGTTCAGCACACTAACTGGGACTATGGAAAGAATGGTAAAGGATATTATAATGATATTTTTGCCCCAGGATGGACGGTTGCTTCTTTATGGGAACTTTATACTCCCGGACGCGCTGAAACTTTCCTGAAAAAATAAAGTGATGCAGGTTGTATCTGGAGAAATCTTTTAAATTATATCATGATGAAACAATTGATTATCTTATTAGTTGTATTTTTAAATTGTTCGTACTTGTCTGCCCAGTGGAAGCCTGCAGGAGAACGAATTAAAACAGAATGGGCTACCAAAATAGATGTTGAGAATGTGTTGCCCGAGTATCCCCGTCCAATTATGGAACGTCCGGATTGGATGAATCTGAATGGGTTATGGAATTATGCCATTGCTCCGGTAGGGCAGGCTGCTCCTCAAAAATATGATGGACAGATTTTGGTTCCTTTTGCGATAGAGTCTAGTTTGTCCGGTGTTGGAAAAAGGCTTGGAAAGGATAATGACTTGTGGTATCAACGCAAATTCTCTGTACCATCAAAATGGAAAGGTGAACGTGTATTGTTACATTTTGGAGCTGTTGACTGGAAGGCTGATATTTGGGTAAATCAAATCAAAATAGGACAACATACAGGAGGTTTTACTCCTTTCTCATTTGATATCACTCCTGCTTTAAAAAATGGAGAGAATGAACTGGTGGTAAAAGTTTGGGACCCTACTGATAATGGTACTCAGCCTAGAGGAAAACAAGTGAATAAACCGTCGGGTATCTGGTATACGCCGGTAAGTGGAATATGGCAGACGGTGTGGCTGGAATCTGTGCCTGCACAGTTTATTACGAACATCAAGACAACCCCTGATATCGACTTGAATAAGTTGGTGGTAGAGGTTGCTACTGATAAGAAGAAGCTTTCGAGCAAAATAGAAGTAAAGGTGTTCGATGGTAAGGAGTTGGTGGCTAAAGGGATTTCTATTAATGGTGTTCCAGTTGAAGTCGCTATGCCAGCTGATGTAAAGTTATGGTCACCGGATTCTCCTTCTCTATATGATTTGGAAATCAGTTTGTTTGAAGGGAATAAGCTGATGGATAAGGTTAAGAGTTATGCTGCTATGCGTAAGTTCTCTACCAAGAGAGATAAAAACGGTATTGTGCGTTTGCAGTTAAATAATAAAGATTTATTCCAGTTTGGTCCTTTAGACCAGGGATGGTGGCCTGACGGTTTGTATACAGCTCCTTCGGATGAAGCTTTGGTATATGATATTCAAAAGACGAAAGATTTTGGCTATAATATGATTCGCAAACATATCAAAGTGGAACCGGCTCGTTGGTATACGCATTGTGACCGTTTGGGAATTATTGTATGGCAGGATATGCCGAGCGGAGATAAAAATCCGGAATGGCAGATGCGTGAGTATTTTACAGGAACGGAAAGAAAGCGTTCTACAGAATCGGAGGCAACCTATCGTAAAGAATGGAAAGAAATTATCGACTGTCTTTATTCTTATCCTTGTATCGGTACATGGGTGCCGTTTAATGAAGCTTGGGGACAGTTCAAGACTCCGGAAATTGCTGAATGGACAAAGCGATATGATCCTTCACGACTCGTGAATCCTGCTAGTGGTGGTAATCATTATACGTGCGGTGATATGCTTGATTTACATCATTATCCGGGTCCGGAAATGTTTTTGTATGATGCTCAACGTGCTACTGTGCTCGGAGAATATGGTGGTATCGGTTTGGTATTGAAAGAGCATCTTTGGGAACCGGATCGTAACTGGGGATATGTCCAATTTAATACTTCTAAAGAGGCCACTGATAAATACTTGGAGTATGCCAATGTGTTGAAAGATCTGATTCCTCGTGGATTCTCTGCCGCTGTTTATACACAAACTACAGATGTTGAGGTAGAAATAAACGGATTGCTAACTTATGACCGTAAGGTTATTAAACTGGACGAAAAGGCATTGAGGAAGATTAATAGGGAAATTTGTGATGCTCTGAAATAATTGGCTTCAATTATCACATAATATTTATCTGATTGTTGGTATGGGGCGGACTAAAACACTTTTTTAGCCCGCCCTTATAGGATTATCACTAGTTTTCTATCAAACATAATTAAGAATAGATACAATGACTTCAAAAAGAAATTTCTTAGAGAAGGCTGGTTTACTTACTGTTTCTGCTATTAATAATGCATAAAAGGATAGTAGTAGAATCTCTGGTTCCATATGTGATGTATACTTTGCTTACAAGGTGTAGTGATTTTGTACGAAAATATAGTAACTTTGCCTGCATCGTATAATTATAAACTTAAAAAGTCTGTCTATGATAAGGAAAGAGATGAGCGCTCTTTTACTTCTTTGTATCCTGTTGGTTTACAGTGGAAAAAGTAGCGCAATGAATAAAGGAGAGAAGAATATTCCGAACAAAGAAGTGAGTGTTGAGTCAGATCGTCTGCCTATTGCTGATCCATATGTGATGCTCTACAATAATAAGTATTATGCCTATGGTACCGGTGGTACAACAGCAGGTGAAGGCTTCGCCTGCTTCTCCTCCGATGATTTGAAAAATTGGAAACGGGAAGGGCAAGCACTGTCGGCTGCAGATTCATATGGAGAGTGGGGCTTTTGGGCTCCGGAGGTTTACTATATTAAATCAAAAAAGAAGTTTTATATGTTCTATTCTGCGGAAGAGCATATCTGTGTAGCTACTTCTGATTCCCCGGCAGGTCCCTTCCGGCAAGAAGTAAAACATCCTATTTGGGAGGAAAAGAGCATTGATACCTCTCTCTTTATAGATGATGACGGTACTCCGTATCTTTATTTTGTACGCTTTACAGATGGAAATGTGATTTGGGTAGCTCAGATGACCGATGATTTGATGAAGATTAAGACGGAAACTTTGTCGGAGTGCATAAAAGCGGAGGAGCCGTGGGAACTTTTGCAGGCTAAGGTTGCAGAGGGACCTTCAGTCTTGAAGAAGAATGGAACCTATTACTTGATTTATTCAGCCAACCACTATCAGAATAAAGGTTATGGAGTAGGTTATGCTACGTCTGAATCGCCAATGGGACCATGGATTAAATATAGTAAGAATCCGCTTTTACAAGGCGTTGAGGCGATAGGATTGGTAGGTACCGGTCATGGTGCACCTTTCCAATGTAAAGATGGTAGCTGGAAATATATTTTCCATGCCCATTGGAGCAAAGAGAAAATACATCCACGTACTTCCTTTTTTAAGAATTTTGCTATTTCAAACCAAGGAGCCGTTTCTATTAGTGGGAAGGTAATTGAGCCAAGAATCGTGAAATAACAACTCTGATAACTGAAAACGAATCGGGTACTTGACAAATGTTTTTAAATGTTGTATATTTGTAGTTCTAAACCTGAACAGAATCATTTAAGAACGGCAAATAAAATGAGAAAATTAGTATGGAATCATCTTCTATGGTGGTATAATATAGTAACAAATAGTGCTTGTCCCTTTGGTGTATATTAGGGGATAGGATGCTTTAATATAGGAAAAGGCTGCAAACTTTATGAGGTTTGCAGCCTTTTTTGTCTTATAAATTCGAAGATTATTCTGTCGATTTCTATTTTAGAGTAACAGGGACGTTTATAATAAACGATCACAGTATTTATTATAAACCCGCCTGTCGTTTATGTGCTAAACTGTTGCTATTTTTTGTATGAGTAGAGTGCCCGTTCTCTGATGGTGGCTAGAAGTAGTAATTATAGCCACCATTGGAAGTCGGTAATCTAACGATATAAAGTCCTTAAATACTTTATTTATGCATGGAGTTCCAGAATAAACCGGCATCCCTTTGTATAACCTGTATCCAACGTCAGGCTGCCATTCATTTTCGTAGCGATGAGTGAACAGATGGGTAATCCCAGGCCATCACCTGTTGTCAGATCTTTTACCTGTGTGAATGGTTTGAAGAGATTTTCTTGTTGCTCTGCCGAAATGCCTGTACCTGTATCGGTTATGATAAACTGATGGGTGTGTGCGCCGCGTTTCTTGAAGTCAAGGCTGATACGTCCCTGTTCTGTGTAGAAAGCGGCATTTTTCAGCAGGTAGAGAAGAATGCGTTCCAGTTGCTCTTTATTTGTTTTTACTTGGAGCTTGGGTGCGTTTACAGAAGGAGTGACGTTTGGTTTCATAAATTCTTTCGCCTTCTCCATCACGTTCTCGCAGAAAGTGCCTGCATTGACTTCTCCCATTTCATAAGGTTCAGTCAGTGAGTTCTCCAAAAGGGAAAGTTCCTGAATATCGTCGCTGAATTGCTTTAAGGCAGCTACTTGTGCCTGCATTTGCTCTGCTTGTTGAGGAGCTTTGGCAGAGAGAGCCTTGGCGGAGGCTCCTAAAGTGTTCAGAGTCGGTTCCATCTGCGAGGATATATTCTGAATGAATTTAGTTTTCAAATCATTGTGCTCATTGGCTATGATCACACTCTTTTTAAGTTTGCGGTTACCGGCGATAAATCTCAATAATAAGATGGCGAGTACTATCAATGCGGCTATGAGGATGGCCACAAGTGTACAGAGTCCTATGATGATATATTGCTTGGCAGATAAGGTACTGTCTTTGTCTTGTATAGTCAGCAGGCTTTCATCATATTTCCTTTTCAGGACATTCAGTTCATCCTGAGCAGTCAGGGCTTTTACTGAGTCGGTCCAGACGATATAGCTTTCGTAGGTACGTTCCATTAGTGAAGCATTGTTAGCTTTACGTGCGATGCCGATTAAGGTCTTGTAGCAGTCGCTCACTTTGTCGTAATCCTTCTTTTCCTTGTATTGGTTGATGAGTTTGCGGAAACAGGCATCCCCTTGTGTATTTTGATTGAAAGTATAGTAATAGTTGGCTTTCGTGTAAAGCAGCACTTCCATTAAGGAGTCATTCTTGGCGAGCTTGGCCATCTCTTCCAGCTTGTCCAGTTGGTTTTTGGCTTGTGCAGGATTTTTCAGTGCAATGTACATCTGCAACCGTTCCTTGCTGATAGGGAACCGTAAATCATAAAAGACTTTTTTCTGTTTCTGTTCGCCTGTCCAAATGAATTGTTCCATGTCGCGGCATAGTTCGAAGCCTTCCTTGTAGAAGTTCTCTCTCACATATAAGGCGTTGGCCTGAATACCACACTCTATAGCCTGTGGATAGTTTTCGCGTGCAGCAAATGCCTCGTACGCTTTCTTGAACAGATAACGGGCTTTGATGTAATCTTTCTGCTTCAAGCTACTCAAAGCTTGTTCCTTTAGCTCTGCAGCTTTGTCTTGAGACGCTTGTGCATAAGCTGACAGGTAAAAACAAAATGTGATCAGGAAGGTTACAATGGACGTTTTCATATTGTTGCTTTTTTGTTTATCACAAATGTAAAACAAATATATGAATAAAAAGAGATTGGTGGCAAAAAAGTTTTTGCTGTCCATACGGAGACAGAGGATGTCAGCGTGTGGACAGCAGGAGAGGTTATCTTTCGAATGTGTAAATACTTCTGTGGAGATACTCTTCCCCCGGCATGAGCAGGCAGGAAGGAAAATGCGGATGCGAAGGGGTATCCGGGAAGTACTGCGTCTCCAAGCATACACCGATATCCGGTGTGGGAGCGAGATAGCCGGAGGTATATAATAAAACACCGGGTAAGTCAGTCCTGACAGTCAGCTTTCTACCGGAAAAAGGATCGGATAATACGGCGGCTGTCAATAACGTGTCGGACGATTCTTCTTTCAGGATATAGCAATGATTGTATCCCTTGTTCCAATGTAACTGTTCGTCATCATCGTAAAGATGCATTCCGATACTATGACTGATGGTAAAATCAAACGGACTGTCTTTTACGTCCTGCATGTGTCCGGTAGGAATAAACTGTGAGATGGTTTCTAATATCCGGGTAACAGGTATCATGAGTTGGTGTTCCGTTATTTTTCGTTTATCGCCGGACAGATTGAAATAGGCGTGATTAGTCAGATTCAGATAAGTGGGGCGATCTGTGATTCCATAATAACTGATTGTCAGTTCATTGGTTTCTGTGAATTGATATTCTATTTTTACGTGTACATTGCCCGGATATCCTCCTTCCATATCCGGAGAGTGGAGAATGAAGCGGATACCGGAATCAATTTGCTCCCATTGCCATATCTTCTTGTGAAAACCGGATGCTCCGCCATGATTGGTGTTTTCTCCATCGTTTTTCTCCAACTGATAAGTAGTGTCTTTGATGGAAAAAGATGCCTGATAAATGCGGTTAGCGAACCGGCCTACAGTGGCTCCCATATAATAGGTGTCTTTTATATATCCTTCAGCGTTATCGTATCCCAACAGAATGCTTTCAAAAATGCCATGTTTATCGGGCATATGGGCTGAAACCCAGCTGGCTCCCAGATTGGTAAGTTCAATGGACGCTCCGGAAGCATTGGTCAACCGGAACAGATAAATGGATTCTCCCGATGGAGTATATCCCCAATGTGTAATAGCGGTATTCATGATTTACTTATTTGATGTGAATCTTTTGTTTAATATCCTTAACCTGCCCAGTTCTCTCTGTCCAAATTACGATAACTGATGGCTTCGGCCAAATGTGAAGGTTGAATCCACTCCATATTTTCTAGATCGGCAATAGTACGTGCCACTTTTAATATACGGTCGTACGCGCGTGCAGAGAGATTGAGACGTTCCATCGCGTTTCGTAGCAGAGAAAGTCCTTTGTCATCCGGATGTGCATAGATGGATAGTAGTTTGCTGCTCATCTGCGCATTACAGTAGATACCGGGGTAATCGGCATAACGCTGTTCCTGTATCCGGCGTGCCCGAATCACTCTTTCCCGAATGATGCTGCTTGCTTCTCCTTGCCGCTGGTCGGATATCTTATCAAAAGGTACAGGAACGATTTCTATCTGAATATCAATGCGGTCCAGTAATGGGCCGGATATTTTGTTCAGATACTTCTGCACCTGTCCGGGACTGCAAACACATGCTTTGGTCGGATGATTATAGTATCCGCACGGACATGGATTCATGGATGCGATGAGCATCAGATTGGCTGGATAACTGATGGTGCTCTTTATACGAGAGATGGTTATCTGCCGGTCTTCAAGTGGTTGGCGCAATACTTCCAGCACTCCTCTGTTAAATTCCGGTAGTTCATCCAAAAATAAAACTCCATTATGTGCCAGACTGATTTCTCCCGGCTGTGGAAAACTTCCGCCGCCGACCATGGCTACAACACTAATTAACTATTAGGTGGTAGATTAATTATATTTATTTTTTGCTCTCTAATGATAATCTTGGTTCTTCGTCAAATTTGGTGGTAACCCTTTCCTGTAATATTGATTTAATGCAGGATGCAGGGCATTCTTGATTATTTTTACTTGATAAAGCGAAAAAGTAGTAGAGTACCAGCCAATAAAGAGATTATGAATATAACTACCACCAAATTTGACGAAGAACCATAATCTTATTGATTTAGGTTCTACAAAATCAAACATATAGCATAACAAGCTGACCCTATTACAGTTATAACAGCTACAACTATACCGAAACATCCTTTATTTGTCTTTAACCTTGCCTCTTCTAACTGCTTTTCTAATTCCCTAGCCCTTTCTTTCGTTTCATTTAAATCTTTGGCAGTCTGTGTGTTTTGAGCAGTCAATTTTTGTAGAGACTTATTTAACTCTCCGTTGGTTTCTTGCATTTTTTTCAGACTATCATTAAATTCCTTGGATTGTTTATTACTTTGTTCTGTTTGAATTTTAAGCTGTGCTTGTAGTTTATTCATCTGATCTGCATGATTTTTTTGAGCATTCTCATTGGCTTTACTTATTTCTGCAAGTTTCTTCTGCAAATCTTGATTCTGTTTATTGGCTGATTCCACTTGTTCTTTATGCAATCTTTGGGCAGTCTCTTGAGTTTTAGTAAGGAAAACTAATTTCTCTTGCAACTCTTTATTTTGTTTTTGGCCAGTCATAAGTTGTTCCTGAAACTGCTTCTTTATTTGTTCTGTTAAAACGGCCCGAGATCTATTCTTCTTTTCATTTACAGTTTCAACCATATCTGAGAAATATTGTCCTAAACCATTTGGTGTTGGCGCTTCCTTATCTACAATCTGTTTTATAAAAAGCTTTTCCTCAACGTGACCGATTGCACTAATAATAGGTGTTTTCATATTAATGATAGTTTCCAGTACGATAAGTTCATCCAATTTCTCAATACCACCTCCACCACCACGTACAATAGCAATCATAGTATAGCATTGCTTATCTATATTTTTCAATATTTTTACAAGCTCAGTCGAATTTGAGAAATTTACTCGGTATTCAAAGAAGTCAATAGCAGATTTTGCAGCATTAATGCCAGCATTAAAGTCGCTCATAGTTATAGAAGTTTGAGCAAGTATTAAGGCTATTCTAGGTCTTTGGTCTGTATAAAGAAGTTGTTCAAGTATAAAGTCTACATTCTTAAAACCAATGGCAGACTTTTTTTGTCGCAGTTCCATTCTTTTGATTTCTGTTTCATCAATAGCTTGTTCCTGCATTATTTCAATACGGCTGACATTTAAAACTAACTGTATATATCCTTTATTTGATATATTACGATTTAAAACTCCACCAACATTAACTACATTACCATTTTTAAGATTTTCTCGTTGTTGTGGCGCAAGACGTAATGTAAGTTCTTCTTGACTATCCTCGTCTCTAAGTGTATCATAGCAATAAGACCAATTACCCTGTTTAGGATTCGCTAAGTATATGCCTCGGAGGTATACTACCTGAGCATTAACAGACTGTTTTGCTAAAATAGAATTGAATATACCTATAATTTCAGAAGGTTTGTAGGTGTTCTGAGGCAGATTTACAGTATGTAATGTAAGTTCATTCATAACATCTTTAATATTGCTGTAGAATATAAGAAAGCACATAATGATGTACCCTCAGCACCTCTACACAGAATTCCATATACTTTATTATCTTTTATTATTGGACTTCCACTACTACCTGTAGTTAAGATTGCATCTGTATCTACATAAAAATAGTTACCTTCACTCTCTTCTCGTACAGTTGCATTACAGACAAATAGCTCTTTACCCTGTGCCATTGTCTTATAACTTACACTAGTGAGCTCCATACTTGCGTTAGGTTGTGTATCAGACAAGTATAATTCGCTTTTGACACTATCAATCTGATATACTGCAATATCATATCCGTCAGCAGTGTCATCATTATGGAATAATATAGCATAATCCTTAGCCAATGATATGCTTACGCCATTACTTATGATATACGGTTCTTGTGCTTCATCAATCACATGTCCAGCCGTAATAAACAGATTACCAACAAATACACCTGAACCATCAGTGTAGTCCTTGCTTAAAATGGGGTATACATATTGTTTCATATCACTTATCTCTTTTATATCCTTTAAGTTTTGTTCTAATAATTGGAAATCCAGTTATCACATATATTCCTTTCATCCTTTATTCATTTAATATTAGACGCAGACAGTTTAGATTCTATGCAATCGATTGTTATCACATTTTCATTATTGAGGAATCCTGTTTTTTTCAGGACTCTATCTAGTTTCTTTTTTTCAACATCACTAAAATATAAAATGACTTCTATGGATTTATTTGTATTGCTAGCTTTCTCGTAAACAGATAGTTGATTCACTAAATTAGCCTCCAGCTTTGAATTAGAAACTAATTTAAATTCTATTAATGTCTTATCATTAGCACCTTTAGAAATTATAAAATCAACAAAACCGCGTCCATTCCCAACTTCGCTATCAACCGAGAATTCAGTTCTGTACCAAACTAGCTTGAAACTTAACTGAATATCAATTTCCTTACATTTATTGCCGTTTTTATTGAATAATTTATATCCATCTCTATCTTCTATAAAGTTCTTAAAAAAATTTATTCTATGTATGGATTCAAGATAAGATGTGTCATAAGTATCTCCACTAAATATGTTTTTATTAAATTCTAGGACTGATTTTGTCTGTTCAATATAGTTTTGCTGAATTTTTAGCCATTTTTTTATTAGACTAATATACCGCAGTTCTTCATTACTATAAGACTCAAACAATTCTTCATTTTCAATTTGATAAGTTTTGTCTACTATAAGCTTCTGATATTGTAGAAGAATTGGATTCCGTTCCAAACTCCGTAAATCAATTTTTCTAATCAACGTTTTTGTACAATCCAATAAATAATCAACCAGATCTTTCTCTTCTATTAGGTGGGCTTTCGTTAATTTGGTGTAGGGATTATAAGATGATTCCATAACCATTATAGGAGAACGTTGTTCAAAATAGTTCTTGGCTTCTTGAAATTCCGGAAAATCAAACGGAAAAGATTTTAGCCACGCATCATACTTAGATAGCAACAAACTAATTGGATTTTTAACGCTGAACTTTACAGGTTTTTTCAAGTCGGCTATGTATGAATCAACAAAAGACTGAACTTCCGGCTTTATATCTGAATTACCTTTTACTAATTGAGCTAGATAATCAAGAAATTCACCAATGAATAAAGGTGCACCATAACCTTCAGGAAACGAGCCAAAGCTATTTATTGTATATTCCAAATAATTCTCAATTTCATCTTTCCAGTCTGTTTTATCTTGATTATTTAAAATATGTTGATAACAAAAAATAGTTTTATCAGCACACATTACATCAGCACCAAAATAATCATTTTTATTAAACTCTATTAAAGTCAATAATTTTTTATGAGTTTTACAACAAAATGGAAATTTTTTCATTTTTTCATTTAGACTCTCAATAATTTGTTGTCTGCTATTTTGACAACCTTTGCATTTTGTATAATCATGTTCTCCTATAGTAGGAATAGTAGATTCTGGTTTTGCTAGAAATGTAGCTATGCCATAATTGTATCTCCTAGTACCACATTTTGTATCATATACTTTTTTTACATATAGTGCTTTAATAGACATAACAAAACAAGTTATATATCATCTTTATTATATACAATTTAATAACTCCTATCAATCACGTAAAACCTATACCTATCAACACAATGGTCTATATTTACCATGATAAAAGATACTTTTTTCAAATATACACAAAAAATAAGAAAAAGAAAAACTCTGCAAACATGATATTACAATAATTTGCATATTAACCTCAGCAATTCAATTTAGATATAAAATAATTTATTCTCCAAAAATATCAGATTTTCCCATATATAAACAATATCTAAAAACTAATATTTTCCTCCTAAAACCCCTCAAAACCTAATATATGAGAAAGAACAAATAGATAATATATAAACGGTTGGATAATGCTAAGGATCAAACATTATCACACCAAGAGACTAAATCCCTATTTTCAGCATTAATTATATGCCGAGAGTGGGGATTTTCTTATATCTATATTCTTTCTCAATCAGGGAGCTAAAGGCTCTCTTTATTTTTTCTTCTCACCGTTCACTGCCCACTTCTATTCATTTGAAAGCCTTATTTATGAATTAAAACAATGAATTATTAACAATTAAAGAATAAGGAGAAATAACAATGAAAAAAGTAAAAATGATTATTGAAGTAGTAAAGTTTATCGGGCTACTTGCCCACTTACTAGAAGCGTTCGAGTTTATAGAATCCTTTATTAAAAGGCGAACTCAAAAAAAAGTAAATCCCGTAGGATTTAAAGCAGAAGAATGATCATGACTAAATTCGAGAAGATCGAAACAGGTCTAATCATAATTTTTGAGGTCGTACTATGTACGCTTAAAAATGGAAAGAAATTTAGAAACCTTTTGAAGAAGAAGGTCTCAAAAACAAAAACAGAGTAAGAAACAATTTAAAAACAAATAAATATGGAAACAAATTTATTAATAGCACCATCTCATAATATGATGATGGTAAGATCTAATGATTGGAAACAAGACGTAGAAGATGCAGTTCTTATTAGAGAACAACCACAGAAACGTTCGCCATTCATAGAAGCAAACACCACAGAGGTCACTTTAGATCATCTCAGGAATGAATGTATTATACCCGTGTTTTCTAAGGACAACGAGGTATGTATATCACATCAAAGTTTCATAGAATCAGTTTATGAAGCAACCAAAGATTTTTATCATGGGGAGACGATTTGTACCCCAGACATAAGAGTCAGCCATATTGTAAAAGGAAGAATACCAGAAGCGATCAATAAAAGAACAGATCAACTATTGGAATCGGACAAAACAATGTATTATGAAAGAATGATTTTCAATATAGAAATCCCGACAATTCATCAGGACGTAAATGGAAATCAATTACACTTATCAATCACAGGCTGTAAAAGCTATGGGAGAGATAACTTATCGGGAAAAATGACAGCACAGAAATTTAGTATTGCTGTCGGATTCCTAAATCTTGCCTGTACTAACCAATGTCTATCAACAGATGGGTACAAGGAAGAGATCAGAGCTACAAGTTCAAGGGATTTATATCAATTCACCTTAGACTTGTTCAGCCAATATAATGTAGCAAAACATATTCACCTAATGCGGTCGCTTGGTGATACTATGCTCACAGAACACCAGTTCTGTCAAATCTTAGGAAGAATGAGATTATATAACTATTTGCCCCAACATCAACAAAAGGAACTCCCCCGACTACTCATCACCGATAGCCAGATCAACAATGTGGCTAAGCAATATATCCATGATGATAATTTTGCCGGAAATAATGGAAAATTAAGTATGTGGAAGTTCTATAACTTGATCACGGGAGCAAACAAAAATAGTTATCTAGATTCCTTCTTAGGACGCAGTGTTAATGCAACGGAAGTATCATTGGGATTAACAGAAGCATTGAATCACAAAGACGAAGCGTATTCATGGTTTATCGAATAGCCAGAGAGAATATGATTTGTATTATCCGAAGAGGGTATCACTAATAAAAACAGTGGTATCCTCTTTTATTTTTAAACAACTTAAAAAAACAGATATGAAAGATTTAAGATTAAAGTTCAAAGGGATTGATGATTGGAATCGTCCTGTATTTATGGATGATAACGGTCGGTATTTTGGTGATACAGAACATCTATTTGATTATACAGCTAGTAAAGATGATGTCCTTAATTTCTACAGGAATATGCCACTGAATAATTGTATCTGCTATTTTGGTCAGCAGTTCGGTTGTGAACCAATGGGAATAGATATTAAGTCGAATGTAAAAATCATATTAGAATAAACACTTTAAATGAAATATTATGGAAAGATTTGAATTAGAAAACAGTAGAGAATTTAAGGCAGCAATGGAATTGGAAAATGCTTTAAATAATATGTGCTTTGATTATAAAAAGTTTGCCGAAACTATCAAGTACTTTCATCCAACTCTACAGCAGTCTTTGTTCAGATTGATCAGGGAGATTATCTATGTTCAGGCAGATGACAGCAGATATTATGATGCTAGAAACAAAGCCTCACATGAAGTAGCAAAACTCCTGAAAGAGATCATAGAAAATGAATGCTTACCTTATATATAGGACTATGTATTTGGAATGTACTTGTTCGCAGATCTCGATAGAGAAATGGAAACAGAAAATGAAAAATAGCCGACCTGTCAATTATGGTTGGTTAGTAAGACGGATCAAGAAACAGCTACCTTTATTATATAAGGAACTATGTTTGGAATTCTATAATCCGTGGGAGAATCAATGTAGGGTGAATCGAGATTACTACATTCTCGTTCATTCAGCGATAGAGTATTTTATAAGAAAAGAGTAATTATAGAAAAGGGATTTTTGACACGCAAGGAAATACTTGAAATAATTAACTCTCCTATAACTGGAATCTTGTTAGGAAGTAAAGTCTATCAAAACTTGAAATCTCACAGGATTCCTTTTTTAATAACCACACATATAGTCTTAAAGGTTATTGAACGAACGTTTGGTAATCGAGAAGGATGTTAAAACAGTGTTAAATATGGAACAGAAAAATTATATAGCTTACTTACGACAATCTACAGTAAAACAAGAATTGTCAGGATTAGGTATAGAAGCACAAAGAGAAATAATAAGAAATTATCTAAAAGACAAAAAGGCTATTTCTGAATATATCGAAACAGAGAGCGGTAAGAAATCTGACAGACCAAAACTTATAGAAGCCTTAAGTGAATGTAGAAAAACAGGTGCTACATTGATTGTTGCCAAACTAGACCGATTAAGCCGGAACGTAGCTTTCACCAGTAAACTATTGGAAAATGATGTTGAGATTGTGTTTTGTGATTTTCCAGAGGCAAACAAACTCGTGTTGCATATTATCAGTAGTATAGCCGAATATGAAGCCGGATTAATCAGCCAAAGAACCAAACAATCACTACGAGCAAAGAAAGCAAGAGGTGTATCATTAGGAAAACCGGAAAACTTGCTTGGCAAACTAGATCAAGCAATAGAGAATAGTAATCAGACAAACAGGCAAAAAGCCTTAGACAATCCTAATAATAGAAGAGCTATTTCAATGTTGAAAATCTTAGCGAAAGAGGATAAGTCTTTGTCAGAGATGGCGAGGATCTTGAATACAGAAGGATTTGTTACAGCCAAAGGAGGTCAATTCAAAGCTTCACAAGTCAGTATATTACTCAGAAGATATGATCTAAGGTGACATTTGTCCAAAATAAAAGGGAAGATGAGAATTAGTCTTCCTTTATATTTTTTTCTTGGCAAGGCACTATCTAGATTTTGTAAGTAATATAAATAGTGTATTTAGAGAGTATCCATGAAAAAATAGTAATTAACGATGATTGTTCAAGAAGTTTTATTATATTTGTTAGAATCTACATTAAATGTAATATAAAATTTATGAAAACTTTACTATATAGTTATATTATGAGAAACGATGAAGGATTTGCTCCGAATCCTTATTATGGTGTACTAACTTTAGCAACGTGCAAACCACAGCTACGTAAAAACAGTAATGTTGTACCAGGAGTATGGATTGCAGGATGGCTAGGTAAAAACACGGAAAGAGATGGAAAAAAATACGGTAGTTCTGAGCATAAATTAATCTATTTAGCTAGAATAACTGATAAAATGAGTATTGCTAGTTATTGGGAACATTATCCACAAAAACGCCCTAAAAGAAATTCTGGATCAATAATTTCAAATGGCAAGTGTAATAAATGCGGTTCTAGATATATTAATGCAAACAGAATAAGAGAGAATGATGTATATTATGGTGACAATATCTATCAACCAAAATTCAAGAATGCAATAAAACCGGAAGACTTTATTCTTGTATCTAATTCCAATTATCATAATGATGGTTCTTCTCAAGAAAATGATATAAAAGGACAAAACGTTTTAATATGTGAAGAATTTTACTATTTCAGTTGCGAAAAGCCTTTGATAATTCCGTTTAATATTTTAGATAAAATTAGAATACCAATAAGTCAGAGTGGAACAGGATGGAAAACAATAGAACCGATAGATTTTATTAGTTATGTAAGAGATACAGTGAACATTCCCTCAAAATGTCCAATATTATACAACAAGCTAATATGAAAGTAATACTGAGCCGAAAAGGATTTGATTCTGCCAATGGAGGTATACCTAGCCCAATCTTACCAGATGGGACATTACTATCACTACCTATCCCATCTGAATTGGATCGAGAAATTAAGTTTTCAGATATTTATTATGGTGAAAAGTCATATTATGACATTATAAAAGAGTTAAAGCCCCAAAGTCATATTAATGGGAGTAGTTATTGTCATTTGGACCCAGACCTACGAAAAGATATAAAAATTCGTCCTGTATCTTGGATACCCGCTTATGGGCAAACAGGGGCTGCGTTATCTGAGTTATACAATAACAAAATTGGAATTGGGGATTTATTTCTATTCTTTGGTTGGTTCAAACAAACAGAACTTAGTAATGGCAAGTTACAGTTCCGAAAAGGTACTCCTAATTTACATATCATATATGGATATTTGCAAGTGGGTAGTATTATTTCATCTTTAGATAATATTCCGGTAGGATTAGAACAGCATCCTCATGCAAAACAAGAACGTTGGAACAAAAATAATGCAATATTCCTACCAACAAATCATCTGTCTATTTTGAAGAATTTACCAGGTGCTTCTCACCTAAAATATTCTAATAAATTAGTTCTCACTAAAAATAATTGCAGTAGAAGTCGCTGGAATCTACCCGACTTTTTCAGAGATATTTATATTACTCATCATAATTCAAAATCATGGAAAGAGGATTATTTTCAATCTGCTGCGATAGGACAAGAGTTTATTTTCGAGACTAACAATTTAGTAGTTAATTGGATCAAATCAATTCTTAATCAATAAGTTTTATTTTTCTACCGTCTATAAAGGTAGTGAAATCCTTATCATTGAAGAAACAAAATCTCATAGAGCATTAGTTGTAAAAAATAAAAATACTATCTTTGTAACGTCCAATCGGAGAAATGGTTGGATACAAGAAAGGTATTTTTGTTAAGTCCGAATCTTAAATTCGCCAAATTTATATTAGGAGGACAGAAACAACTAATGCTCACTTTGTTTTTGTATGTCTCGGTATAGCCAATGTTATACCCCTACATATCGAAATGGGTGTGAGATTCTGTTTCTTCTTTGTTCATTCCTAAAAGGGCGTTTGGCGATGCCTAAGATTCGTGAACATAGCAGGCAAGTCTCTCACCCTTCTTGCGTAGTAACGTTTAATCAAAATTAACGGCTGACTTCGGAGACTTATAGGCGTATAGGAGATGTTATGCCAATAATTAAATCTATTCATTGGGAACAAGACAACCCAGAGGAACTAGTCTACAAATTTCCTTTTAATAATATTGCCTTAGGCAGTATATTGACTATTAATGAAAGTCAGGAGGCATTTTTATTTAAAAATGGAACTCTTTGTGACTCATTTATTTCAGGTAGACATATCTTATCTTCTGCCAATTTACCCGTATTACAGAAACTTGTAAATTTAGCAAGTGGAGGTGAAACCACTTTCATGGCAGAAGTTTGGTTTATTAGCAAATTAGAGAAAAGAAACATGTTTTGGGGAACTGGTGGATTGCGTATTATTGATCCATATTTCCAAATACCAATCAAGTTATCCTCTAGGGGACAATATGGGATTCGAATCTCTGATGGAGGAGTATTCCTTAAGAAGCTTATTGGAACTATAGGATTCGGGGATACATCATTGATAGAAGACCAATTCCGTATAGATGTGGTAGAATCCGTTAAGGTTTCCATTGCAAAGTACATGAAAGAAAACGAAGTTAATATCAATGAACTAGGATCGGAATATAGAGGATTGGCAAAGGAAACAGCAAAGAACCTACAACTTGCTTTTGACGAATACGGAGTTGAATTACTTAATTTCAATATCGAAGATATATCGTTTGACGAGAATGACAAAGGATATCAGACTGTAATGGAAGGAATAGCAGAACAAGCCAGATTAAGCAAACTTGGAGTCAGCTATTTGCAGCAGAAACAACTTGATATTGCCCAGACAGCAGCAGGAAATGAAGGAGCGGGAAATTTCATGGGAATAGGAATGGGATTAGGAGTCGGTAACAATCTTGGAGAAGTAGTCGGAAATTCAATCAAACAAAGCACTCTGACTTCACCACTAACAGGAGGTGTGCCACAACTGCCATCTTATTATGTGGCAAAAGGCGGACAAACAACAGGACCATATAGTATTGACATTATCCAAAGCATGATACAACAGAAAGAAATTACAGCCACAACCTATGTTTATAGAGTCGGTGGACAAGAATGGATACTGGCGAGTGAAGATCCTGATATATCGAAGATTCTATCTCTAATGATGCCACCTCCCCCACCACCAGCATTATAAATAGAAAACAGAAACACTAATTAAAAATGAATACTTGTGTTTTCTCAGCTGATGAAGAGGGGCTAATTAAGAGCATTTTCAATGGTTATGAAAAATGCAAAGCAATTTTTAGCCTTTCATAATTTGAAATAAGCTGAAGTGAAAACATTTACGAGACTTAAATTAAGTATTAGAAAAGTATGAAGAATATTACAGTTATAGCTATAATTATTATGGCATTTTTTGTTTCTTGCAACAATAGAACAAAACAAGCTGATGTTAATGCCAACACAAAAGATACATTGATCTCTTATGAAGAAGAAAGTATTGATCAAGATTATCTTTCTGAAAATGGAAAACCTAAATGGATTTATCTAGGAAAGTTTAGTGATACTAAAAATTTCTCACCTGAAGCACGAGTTATATACGACAGATATAATGCTGTAGGTACTAAAGAGCATAGAGGTAGGGGTATTGAATACTACATTCTTTTCTCTCGTGATGGAAAAAGAATAGTGAGAATCAAGACAACTAGTATAGATTATCCTTGGACAATTAACAAAAAACATGTAAAGACTGGGGAATATCTATACTGGACCAATCATTTTAGAACTCCCTTAAGAGACATAGTTAGTTGGAATCCATTATTCACTAATCTTAAAATAGGACTAACACCGCTTGCTCAAATAGCACTTGATAAATTAAAAAAAATAGTGGGTACTGATTATAAGAAGCTCGATGACATTCTCGATAAAGATTTTAGATCTACAGTAGATAATAAAAAACTCGCAATCAGATCTGGAATGGTAGATGAGAACGGAAATATTACTGCTCTAAAGAAATCATTGATCGAACTTCAAAGAGAGTTCGATGCAAATAGCTCCTACTAAGGTATAGCAAAAGAGAATAGATGAATAACACTATCGTATTGCATGATACAATAGGAAAGGAAAATAGTTACAACATGCTTATAAAGTCGGTGGAGTAGGAATTAAAACTAATTATTAAAAGCTATAATATAGCCGGAGTTTGTCATTAACATTCCTAACGCCAATATTACAAAAAATAACAGAAATATTAATCAAAGAATACATATTATGAAAAATAAAGTCATACTCATTATTACAGTGTTACTAGTAATTGTATGTACCATTAT